>Ga0116227_10001376_pt1 | contig 53911 bp, 37 predicted proteins | sample S1TSphgellanicum_FD_89693 | JGI IMG/M metagenome (GOLD analysis project Ga0116227, IMG submission 89693) | Host-associated microbial communities from peat moss isolated from Minnesota, USA - S1T2_Fb - Sphagnum magellanicum MG | ecosystem: Host-associated > Plants > Peat moss > Unclassified... | reverse complement strand
TTAGCACATTTTTCACCGGGGGATGCCCCTAGAAGAAAGCCAGTAGGTATCCACCCCCCCCCAGCGCCTGCCCCCCCCGAAAAAGGATTAAAATAAGAATCATAGAAATAACCATTAGCAAAGCAAATTATCAATGCTACTACTATTGCAGGTGCCTCCTTTCCCCTCAACTTGGCGATCTAAACAAGTTGGCCACATTATCCACCATGTGTTAGATCCAATTCTAGATTTCTTCCCTTGATTTTAAATAATTGCCCTTTAACACGTACTTTCCCCAAATAGTCACTCCTTAAACATTTGTGAACACCCTATTTTAATTTTCTATCAAATTCAAATTTACATGTAAAGCCATAGCCCCATTACACATGTCTTGAAGGCTTTGAATGAATCATCTCCAACTCCATACCTACACATGATCTTTCCAACAAAATAAAGGGTAATTCCATGGCAAAAGGTTTTGTCAAAACATAGGGTCAATACAAAATAATTTTAAAATAATTGGTCAATGGGAAGTCTTCATGTAGATTTCAAATTTTATGTTGCATATACACAAGTTGTTAGGGTTTCTATTAGCACACGCATTTACTATTAGTAATATTGTACACATGGAAGAGTAGCAATGAATTTTTAAAAAGAAATTCACTGCCTTAGACATCAACCTCACCTTGCACACATTTCTAGGTAATTATTAACTTACTTTCAAATATTAGTATCCAATTATTGTAACTTGAGAAAAAAAAAATTTCCAAAGTTTAAACAAATTTCATTTCAACAAAATCCTTAAAGAAGTCTTTTTCAAATTGTGGTTCAAAAAAAGAAATTAACCAATTTTACATGAACTTTATGTATACCATACATACTCCCCTATTTTGCACCTTAAACCCCAAACTTATAACCTTAAACCCATTAATATTAAACCCTAAACAAGCTTATTTAATTACATTTGGTGTAACTTATAATTCCAACCCAATTTTCACATAATCTTATGCATATATACCATACATGCTCCCTTATTTTGCACCCTAAACCCTAAACCCTCAATAAAACTTACATGATTACACATGGTGTAACTTATAATTCCAACCCATATTTTACTTAATCTTATGCATATATACCATACATGTTCCCTTATTTTACACCCTAAACCCCTAAACCTTAAACTTTAACCAAGTTTATTTGATTATAGTTGGTGCAACTGATGTATGGTTGAACCCATATTTTGCACCCTAAACCCTGAACCCCAAACCTTTAAACCTTGAACCCTAAACTAACTTAGTTAATTACAACTCTTATTCAACTTATCATTGAAGTTCAAAATTCACTTGAATTTATGTATACCATATACTAGAAGTCCCTCAAATTTGAACCCTAAACCTTAAACCACTAAACCATAAACCTTGAACCTTAAACCCCAAACCTTTAAACCACCAACCCTATTCGACCCTAAACCCTAAATAAAACTTACTTAATTATAGTTAGTGCAGTAATTTAATATCATTTGCAACAAAAATGGTGCAAAGATTTTGTACCTTGTGGGAATTTATAGAAAACTCATCTTGCTTGCCTAATCCACATTTGTTCCATGAACATGCTTCAACATGGCGAGTAATGGTTCAACAATTTCAATCTCAAAAAAAAAAAATTGAGTTGTTTTTTTAACGCTTTAAAAGGTGGTTATGAATAATGAGGTGGTGCACTATGCCAAAACTTGATTTTTATAATTACAATTAATCAATTACATGATTAATTGTTATCAATTTAAACACATTTTTATCACTAATACTCATTTACATGGTTGTAGTTACAAATGTAATTAATGTCCATGTCTACCATGGTTGTGTAATCATAATTGCAAATGCAATCACAAAGGACATACTTATCCTAGATACCTATACCTATTTACTAGCCTACCCAAACTACCTACTTACTTTGCTACTTTAGTATTAACATAACTTAGGCTAACATAAAAAGCTAGGCCTAGGCAATAAATTGCCAAGAGCCTCAACAACCTACCTAATGTAGGTGGCAAGTATGAAAACTACCTATTATTGTTATGCGTGCCCAACTATTATAATAAAAAAATCTATATTTACTACTTGCTATACTTCAAGTTAAGACCAACACATAAACCCATATAAATAAAGGGAAAGACAAGGAAGAAATGTATTTTGACCTTACACACACACACACAACTCCCATGCCTTCACCTTCAAATCCTTGTCAAGAGTAATGGTAGCCTCTTACAAATTAGGCGTTGATTTTTTAAACCAATGGCAATTGCCTTTTGTAGGAATTAAACAACTGGCAAATTCCTATTACTACCAACTACCAACTACCATTGTGGTGTTAACACCTACATATGTAGGCCATCTATCTAGCTACCTAGCCTACAATACATGCCAATGTAGCCTACTTAAGATACCTACCTACCTACCTACCCAACCTAACTACTTACTTACCTACTCTACCAAGGTTAACTACCAAATTACCGAACTTATAAATATTTACACATAGCCTATCACATGTACCTAACTATTTAGCCTACCCTATGTACCTATCTACCTACCTAGATTAGCTACACATTTTTCAAGATGAGTATTAATTATGTAATCATAATCACATCTAGTCATAATCATGATTAAAATCACATAAATGGCATAGAGTCATGCCACATATGATTATACATGATTAAGTTCACATAATAGTCATTAAATGTTCTAATCATGTATTCCATGCTTTGATGTAAAAAGGCATTTGTCGAATCATTATAACTAATTAAAATTCACTTGGAGGTTTATTCATAATTAGAATATCACTTTTTGAATACAAGCATTGAAAGCCTTTTTTCTTCATTGTCTACCAAATATAAAATCTACAAGGAAAAAAATTTGTTGGAAAAAAACTGAATAATTCAAATTAAAATAGATTGTATGGTGCTGGTCTACATTTGGGGTTACGAGTTTTAAGCCTAGTGAATACAAACAATCAACCAAATGGCTAAAATATATATTTTTTCCTTATCACCCTTTTGGAATAAATTTTGTAACTTTCAAAATTTTTGTATGGTGTATAATCTAATCAAATGCATCCAATGAACATTGCTAAACATAAATGTAAACATAGTGTATCCATAAAATTAAATTGAAATCAATTGAACTATTCAATGCATTCCTCTTAATTCCTTTAAAATAAATAATATAGTTAAGAGAATTGATATAATTGTCCAAAATGAATCAAATGGAAACATAATATAATTAAAACATTTGTAGTCATTTATGCCATACACATGACCACATAATATTGCAATCCAAATGACCACATTGTATCTACCATTAGTAATATATGTGGCATTAGTTAAAATTACCATCTACAATTGTGTCTTCCATGGTTGCAATTGTTTGTATCACAATCATGGAAAACATATCCAATGGCCTAGATTTAATTTAAAAATATAAATTAATAAATTATTGATTAATTATTTGTTGTCACATGTGGCTAGCCTAGGTAGCCTAGACTTAAATGTTAACAACATGCCACCATGTGATAACTTAAGCCTAAGTCATAAATATTATTTTGCTAATTATTTCACTATTACAAAATGTGGGTGGAGGTCATTAGTCCCCATTCAATGGACCAATGAATTCATTACATCCTCATTAAATATTGTTTAGTGGGACTAATGAATTCATTTAAAATCCAATGAAATCACTTGGTGTACAAGGATGCATTGTGTTGTAGTGTTTGTTGCCACATGGAAACCTAGGCCAAATTGAACAAATTGTTTTCCAATTATGAACCACCATGTGGCAACTTAGAATTAAAAATTGATTTTTTTGCCCCAATTGTGTGATGCCACTTTGTAAACAATGCCTCCTCAAATATGCCTAGGCGACCTAGGCTAAGAAGCCTAACCTAGGAAGGCTAGGCTTGAATAGCCTAACCATGAAGCAATTGAATTTCATGATGTAAATCAACTTCTCTTTCCTCACAACTAATTAATTTTAAAATAGATATGAACAATATATTTTGATCCATTCATGTTAACAATCCATTGTTAGAGAAGTCAATCTTTATATATATTATTGAACACAAGAACTAAAGGTGTATGTTTTGGTATGTAAGGAATAATAAATATTAAAAGAATATTTATCACAATTGAAAATATTCAAAATATATTCTAGGTATTTTTAAACACCTATTTATTAATTTATAAATTTTACTTTTTTTTCAATAAGTTGCACCCTATATAGATTTATTTGTCATTGGAATAAAATTGAAAGTGTTTTCCCTTGGAATCCATCATGAACATGAACATAAACTACCTATGCAATTTTGTAATTAATGTAACTACCACCTTTGAGTAATCAAAAAACCCTCTTGGAATGAAGCTCATGAAGCATACACATGCCAAATAGTGGATAACAAGACATTCAATAAGCATTGTGGATTATAAATACATGAATGGACTAGTAAGGAATGAGCAATCATTTCATGAAACACATATTGATACTTTATTACTTGACAATTGTCGAATGTCTAGAAATTTTTTATATTTGGGAGTTGATATTTAAGAGAAAACTCATTTTTGATCTTGCCAAAACAAAATTTGGAAAAGAAATAAGTTATTTGGCAAGCATTTGCCAAAACTAGACATGTACTTTTTTTTCTTCCAAAAATTTGAGAACCATGGTTAGTATCAAAATCAAATATTTGTTTTTTTGAAAACCACAATATGAACCCCAAGAACTAGTGCTCCAATACTTGACAATATATATTTAGTATTGAGAATAATGTAAAATTGATTATACAAGGCTAGTGTTATCAACAGGTCCTTAAGCCTTTTAGGCTAGTGTAGGTACAAGGTTGGTATCGCCTCAATTCATATAAGATTCATAGGTCCTTGCTATCAATGTTGATGCCAATTCCAAGTGCAAGAATATATACAGGTATTGCCATGTTCTTCTTTTGGAAAGACCATGTAATCACAATTTTCAAAAACATTACAAAATCTTCCCTCCTCAACTAAAAATCACAATTTTTACATTGTTTTATATTTATATTGTTTTACATGGCCATGTAAAATCATATATATGGTCTTACACTTGCATGGAGTGTAAATAAATTTCACTATGGGATTTACACTTACACAGAGTGTAAGTCCCAAACCATTTACGTGCACAACACTGGTTTGAACCTCTAGACCTCGCCTCTAGACCTCGTGCAAGTTGGGTTTAGGGTTTAGGGTTTACAAAAATTCAAATTATAAAAATATTCAAGTTTTTTCACACTCAATTTCAAGCCACAATTTCAAGTTTTAAAAATATTCTAAGTGTGTTTAGAATCTAAATCCCCATGCTTGGAATCAAAAGCTCCTTCCCCAAAATTAAGAAACTCTTTGCTTAGAATAAAAAACACTTGGTTCGAAATAAAAGACCCTATGCTAGGGACTTTGAAATTGCGAGCTCTCCAGCGAAATAAAAGAGAATCTACCCCCATGCTAATGAAATCTAACCTGGGTTAATGGAATATTCCCCGAGGCAAGGGTGTGGTAAAAGTAATACCATAGTTGGGTGGAGTCAGTATCACAAGAAAACTGGTCCATACCAGAGCTTTTGATTTCATCACGTCGCCGAAAGCTTTCGTTACCGCGGCGCCAGCGTTGCTAGAAGGCAAGCCAAGAAGAGTAAAATCGCAGCGAGAATTTCCATTTTCCCGTCCATTCCCCCGATGGTTTGCATTGCTTAGGTAGCCCTGTTGGAGTATGAGTTGCGTCGAGTTCTGTAGGAAGAGAATTCAGCTCTGATCCATAGCCCCCATCCCCTCGAGAAAGAAAAGGAGTTGCGTGATGAGGGAGGGAGAAATGCCTCCAAGTAGCAAAATATAGGGTTGGTTACGGTGAGAATCAAGTGGGAGAAAAGAAACGGATAAAGAAGAGCAGGAGGTTTTTTTCCAGATTTCCCCACCGATTTATTTTTTCGAAAACGAGGGAGATGATAGTATGAGACGCTGACGACGGTGACAGGAGGAAATGGCTGCAGCAGGTACGATTGATGGATTAGGGTTTCAGAATTGGGTATGAACGTGACGGTATGTGTGGCGCTTTATGAGGCAACAAACATGTGGAATTTTGGGGTTTAGGGTTAGAGACAAGATTTCTGTGATGTGGGTCTTTGAGCATTTTGATGGATTATGTCGTACTCACATTGAGGAAATTGGGATGTAGACGAACAGCTCGAAATCCTGAACATCCTCTAAGGAAGGATTTCTTGGGGCTTAGTGGCTACTTAGCCTTGTGAGACTGGTGAATTTGTGCTTTTCTTTTGCAGGATGGAACCCCATATGACTGGGGCTCCATCCAGTAAGTATGAAGAAGTTCTCAGTACTTGTGGAGATGGTTTCTTTTGCTGGATGGCATCCCACACTAATTGAATTTGAAAAGGTTTGGGGTTCCCTGACCTATGTAGTAGTTTTGCATACCTGGAGCTAAGGCCTGATGTCTAACCAAGCAGGATAAAGAGAGGATATCTTGGGTGAGGTAACAGCTTCGACTGGCATAAGGAATGTTGGAGCTGTATAAGGACAGGCACTTTTGGTGATTTTCTGAAGTGCATATCTGAAGTAGGCATGCTTGAATTGAAAGCAGGTCGTCCAGCACCACCAAAACCTTGGGAGCGAGGTGGTGCACAGGCAGGCAGCAGTGGCCCCTCTCCATTTGCACCACCTTCTGATAGCCCCAGCACTGCTGCAACAGTTGCAGATGCTGGTGTTGTCAATGAAGGTGCAAAAGATGACAATGGAATACCAAGGAATTCAGCTGTTGCTGGTGGGACTGTCGCTGGTCGGCAGATGCCTCCTCGGCCCTGGGAGGTAAACACTTCTGGTAAGATGTTTGTGTTATAGCTGTGGAGGATAGCCCTTGATATAAACAATTTTCTGCAGAAGAGTTTTGGCCAATTTTCTTATCTTCAGAAGGGTATATTGTGCACTGCAGGATACGGTGGGGCACTGACAAGCTATAACAGGCCATCTCTATATGGGGGGATGGGAAGTAGCATGGGTGGATATGGTAGCACATATGGAAGTCCTTACAGTGGCAGCATGTATGGTGGTGGATATGGTAACACTTATAGCGGCTATGGCAGCAGCTATGGTGGAGGACTTGGCAGCAGCTATGGCAGCATGTACAATAGATATGGGAGTGGAGGGTATGGTCAATATGGAGGGAGGGGTTATGGTGGAATGAGTGGTGGTTATGGTGGTATGGGTGGAGGGGAAATGGCACCATATGGCTATGGAGGACCTGGAGATCCTAATGATCCCAATGCAGGCCGTCCTCCTGGGCCACCAAACATTTGGCAGTCTATGCTACATGCGGTACACTCCATTTCTCTTTCTTTTGAGTTTTCATGCATAAATGGAAGTGTATTACCAATCATAGAATGCAACGATCATCTGTTGGCAAGTGTCTCATTGGTGATGATGCTCTGGAAAGAGTGGGCCTAATTGTCACTGTAATATCCAATTCCTCTCGTTGGTGTAGATCATCTACAAGTGATGGAAATTGTTATCCACTGTTGAGCTGGTGGAATCTTGGGGTTATCATTTTTAGCCATCTGTTACATTTAAGAGGTGGAGTTTCAGATTAAGATCCTCAATGCCATCTGCAGTAAATTGGAAAGTAAACTGCACCCTTCTGAAATGAAAATCTCCGGTCATTGTTACCAAAATTTCTTCCAAAGAGCTTCAGTGATTTTGCATTTCAGAATAATCAGGACAATCAGTGTAAAATAGACCAGCTGTTATTTGTATTGAGAATTGCTCCAGTACCTACATCAAACAAAGCACTAGTGTCCAGCAAAGGGGAATTATTTTTTTGTTTAATCCATGGTGAAAAAAAGACACTTTTTAACAACACCTTTAAATTTGAAAGGTCAGCCCACTTGTACATCTCCCCTGCTTGAAGGCAGGTTCAAATTGCATGAGAATTGGAAAAGGGTCAGAGGTGTTCATATGTAGTAGCTAACTTGCCTCTCAATTCATATTGCTGGTGATAGTGTTTAGAAGATCATCAGACTTAAGTAGATTGAATCTGACAGAAACAGAGGGTGGTGCAGTTGAATGGCTTTTTGAACTTTTTCGGCCGCCTTTCCATTTTGGTTGATGAGAACACGCATGCCTTCCATTTCTTCATCACTGCACTTCTTCAGGTATGTGAATCTAGCACTGTCTCTTATGTTTATTTCCTCACCCTTTTTGCTACTGTAGGTATACTATCCCATCATAAAGATGTTTTTTGGATCACCATTTGTGCATGAAATCCAGCTAGATCGTTTTTTATTGCTTCCCATTGAAGTCATATGGGACTCCTGATGGAAAGATTGGGCATGACTGTAGTATGGTCTTTGAAAATGGGGTGATAGAGATTAACACATGCCACTGGATGCAGCTTTGTGATCGTGCTGGAGTTTTGTATGGTGAACTAGCTCGATTTGTTCTCCGGCTGCTTGGTGTACGCAGCAAGGGCCACACTAGGCCTAAAAGCCCACCAGTCCCACCTGCCCTTCCAAGTGGCACTGGTGATGCAAGCAACAACTGGGATTCTGTGTGGGGGAAATAATTCTTTGCCCACACCTGTCATGAGAGTGAATGCTGCCCATGTTAACCAGGCTACATCCTGAACTATGGATCTTGTATTGATGAGAGAAAGTTTTTGTGGAGGTTTCCTTCTAATCTCACAGATCTATTGTATTGACAAGAACAGGGAACTCCAGTCTTGGTTAGTCAGTCTGAACTTGCCTTTTGTTTTCCGCATGATGACTGTTTATCTGCAATCTCACAGATTTCTTAGCAGGAAACTCCAGTCTTGGTAGTCACTTCTGTTTGCATTTTTATTTTCTATGTGGAATCACCCTAGTGGCACTAGCATTCCCTTTGTGCTATTTGGCTGTCTTTGGAGAAACATTGTGTATTTACTCATCACAACTCATGTAAGTGTTATCCTAGTTCAAGAGTTTCAATTCAAGGTAAGCAAGTATTGTGGCTCAGAGGTTAATGTTCTCCACAATAGATTGGCACCTGATTAGGTTAGGGTTTAGGCTATCCTTCTGCCAGCAAGCAATCCAATCTTGTTTTCTTAACAATAACAGAATGAAATTACACTGTGAATTCAAAGAGTGCAATTTATACTTGTGAACTGCTCATCAATAAGAACTTCTAGGAATATTTTGGTTGCTTTATTTTTCATGAGCACCTAAGTGTACCCATCCTTGTGAATTGCCCATTACACTGGGAAATTTTGAAGCAAAACTTTCACCCTTTTTAAGGAGATTTGAAAGGGTTGCATTTCCCAAACTTCATAATGAATTCTCTTGGGCAAGTTTGTAGCATGATAAGAATTCATGTTGTGTATGTCTATATTTAAACTTGCTGTTGGATGTTTTGTTCTACTATTTGGTAAACACTTTCTTTCCATAACATCTTCCTATTTCACTCAAAGGACATTTGAGGTATGCCAAGTTACACCAAATGTATCAAACAGGCAAGTTCATCACTCAACCCTCAAAAAAATATTTGCAAAAGTTTCATGCAAATGTGAAGTTTTTGTACAATCTCTAATCCTTTTCTCTAACATGGCTTTCAAAAGGATTTTGCTTGACATGTTCTTTGACTCACTTTACCATGCTTTCACCCAACTACCTTTCATAATATTTGATGGTTGAATGCATGGTCAGTTTGATGCATTTTCTGGCCACATGAAAGTGGTTAACACTCCAACTTCAATATCAAGAAGATATGCCCATGCGCCTTGAGATGCCATTTGAGATTTATCATCTGAGATGATTCCAGATTAGGATAGCTGCAGCATTGGAAAATATGCCCATGCACCTTAAGTGGCCATTTGAGATCTGCCTTCTGAGACTATTCCAGATTATGCTAGACTTAGCATTATTGGCAATCAAATTCTGAGCTGAAACATTCAAGGCTGGGTTTTGTGTTTTGTCCCACCTTCAGAGAATTTGACCTTTTTGGGATTTTGGGATTGTAATTTGAGCAGAGGCAATGAATCAGATTCATGTCTATGACAGATTCATGAACCATGCACTTTGATGGCGAACTTAAATGGCAATCTCCAACATGGTCATTTCTGCAGGAAACAACCAATTTTATTGGTGAGATTTTGCCAAAAAACTAAATTAATATTTTTTGAAATTAAAAATGAGGTTATTTTGGAGGTTTTCAATTGCCAGATTTGAGAAAAAAAAGAAAAGAAGTAAAAATTGCCAGATCTTTATATCCACTTTTCAATGTGTAGCCATAAATATAAAGTGGTGATTAAAGATTGAAGCTGACATTTTGAATGCATGTCCACCAAGCTACTCCCCTACAAAGATATCTGCATCCTATCCACTTTGAATGATCTACTCATGTGCTAGCACACCTGCCCTCTTCAAGGGCAACTATGCTGGCACATGCATTCAGCACCCCCACAAACATAACAGAGTTTGGTCGCATATCTTACTGTTGCATTTGTTGAAATAATTCCATTGCCTTCCACCTTTGCCTGCATTTCACATGTCCCAATATCATGGCAGTCTAAGTTACCATATTTTGAGAGGGTATCTTGTTGAACACTCTCCAAGCAACCAGTCAAGGCTGCCACATTTTGCATACATGTCCACCAAGCTGCATCCCAACAAAGACATCAGACTCACAACCAGTTTGGATGATATGTTCCATGAACAAGTGTACCCGTCTTCAAGAGCTCTTAAACCAGCACATACATTAATCACCTGAACAAAAGTGAATTAATCTGCCATGACTCATTCCTTCCAATTGCATTTGTTGGAAAAGCTGCATTGCCTTTTCTCAGGTTGTCCATCCTTCACATATTTGTAAACTTCTTATTCCAGTGCAGGTCAAGATTTTTCTGCAAATAAAACATAGATACTGTGAGAAGAAGGCAGTAGACAGAGAGGAACAATGCAAGAAAGCTTACAATTGTGGGTGATCTCTGAATTGCTGAAACCCTAAAATCTTGAATGCTGAAGCTCAGGCATTCATACAGGTATTCTTAACGAACCCCAAAACTGGGGCTACAGGGCACACTGGTTTAGCCAGAACTAGGGACGAGAAGAGAAATCGGAGATGAAAACAGTACACAGCAGCAAAATAGGGGACCAAATTTGTTTCCTTACCCAAACTGGTCCTCACAAGAGTTTCACCCCCAGTTTCGAATTTGCATTATCTGCACGTTCACTGATGCTCATATACTTCATTCAATCAAAAGCCTTTCCAGAATAAGATCCTCCTGCAAATCTTCTCAACTGATACCTGGTTTCATTTTCGTGAGGTACCCCATTTCGCTCAATTAGGGTAACACTCAAATTGGGGATGAAATGGGGATTAGAGGGTCAAACTATGGCCCAAAGACAAAGTGACTTTGTGTATAACTTTATAATTATATATATGTTCCTTTAGTTGGTTTGTTAGTGGGGATTGTGTTGGGAAATTGTTGAAACATTGCAAGTTCCGAAAGTATGTCACATCAACACGACTTCATCAATTTGTGCATCTTGCTATCGTGTTCCTGCCCATTGCATCTGCCCATTTTATGGATCCATGTAACAACTAACAACCATGTAGGCATGTTACATCGGATGAGCCCCATGACATGTCATGTGAAGAGCCAATATGTTATCATCACATCCAATGTCATGCATGTATTCCATGACAACGGGACATCATAACATCATCCATAACATCTGTTTCAATTTTCGAGCACTGTAAGGCATAACCTTTACAAAAAAAATTGACCCTATGTGAGGAAAAATGGAGCCCTAGGATGACCTAGAGAAGAACCTTTACATCAGAAAAAAGTTGCTCATGGATCCAAGCACAACCTTTCATGACTGCCTCAAAACTTTTGAATCCTTCTTCATGTTAGCCTATCTGAATTTGTTGGCAAGGAATTTCAGATTCCAAATTAGTTTACCTACTCTCTTCTTGTTCATCAACAGGGTATGTGTTTCACATGGAAACTTGTTTTTTTTATTAGGTATTAAGACTTTATGAGGTTCTCTTTCAACTTATGACTACACATAGTGTTAAGGAGAAGAGGTATCACTTTTTAAAAAGATCAGTTCAAACCAGTTTATAAAAAAACACAATTCAAAAAAACCCCCAATGCTCCTAAAATCTCCAAAAAAAATTATGGACTTTTGTCAAAGGGGTTTTCTCTGGTGGTTTCATAATAGTCAGATGTGTGAAACCTTTTCTTAATTGATTATTATTTGCTTGTAAAAACCTAACCTTAAGTATAAACTCTAATGTAAACCCTAACATGAAAGCCATGGTAGGGCCAGACACCTGATGTTCTTGGGTCTCTCCTGGCTGTGGTTACCTCATGTGGATACTTGGCAAAGAACCACAGAGATATCTGGTGGGTGGTCTAATGAGAAAAGTGATAGATCTGCCCTACACAAGTTATGACTTCTGACTCTGAAAATTTCAGCATTCTTCAATTACTAACCATGAAATTCCAGGTGATGAAAGTTCTAAAGATCAACATTTGCTAGCCAATTGTGTCTTAGCTTAACTCCACTGGAACCTGCCTTAGGCCCACTTTAGATGGTGTTCCAAGGTCCAACCAAATTCCTAGGAACCAATTTGGACCCATTTTAAGCAAATTGAATCCTTTTATTTGGACCCTAGCTTTTACATCTTGGTCCTTCAAATCATGAGTTCTCCTTTTTAGCTCTTTTTTTTTTTTTTTTGGGGGTTCCAACCAATTGTTTTTCTCTCCAAAATGTTGCCATTTAGGTTTAGCCTGGATTTGCCACTTTTTGGTCTTGGACCCTCATCTAAAGGCCATGGGTTCAATTTATGGCTCTCAGCCAATAGGGTTGCTCTATTTCATTGGACCCTGGACATTAGACCCTCATCTAAAGTGGCGTTTTAGAACCTGGCAGTATTTTCCAGAGTGAGGCGGGTATTCAAAATTGCACCAAACCCTCACTGGGTATCAAAGCTGATGATCATGGTTTTCACAAAACTACTTGGTTTTGATATATAATTATAATTATTCTGAGGAGGAAGAGGAGGGCATGGACTACCCTTAACAAGCTTTCACAGGGTGTCAGTTCTATGCCATGCGCAATTATGCACACTACGTAATTGGTGTCCTACATGATCAATTTCTGTCTGACTAAGGAATTATTTTGGGTATTTTCTATTGCTATTCACCGAGTTTGAACCTGCAACATCAGGGGAGTGAGACCCAGTCCCACTAATGGTGCATTCACACTTGATGTTAAGTCAGTGTTAAATAAAAATCTAGGTGGCATCGTAGGTGGCACACAATGTTAAATAGGTGATAGCTTAATGGTAAGTGAATGTTATAGCTTAACATAAAATTTTCATGGTAAGTAGGATTAAGTCCTAAATGACTAGCATGATGTTAGGGGACTCAACACTAGAGTCCCTAACACCCAAGTGTGAACACACTTTAAGAGCCTATTGCCCACCATATCTAGTAGCACAATCTTGTATTGACTTTGTTTAATTTTGTTGCAAGATACTAATCAAACCCCATGATCAAATTGGGCAAGGTGTTGCATCCACACCCGGACATAGATAGTTAGGGGGTATTTAACCTCTTTCATGTTTTTGGAGGTAAGTAATGCCCTAGGGTTTCCAAAAATGAGAACATGCTTCTTGAAGCGTCAGGTGAGGGCAGGCCTGCATTTCTGAAAAATCATGCTCCTAGGGACTTACCAAGCATAAAGCTCAACCCTCCAATTGAGGGAGTTTCAACGGCAAGGATCAATTTGGAGGTACATGATTTTGTAATATTGGGTGTGCTGGTGTATGAGCCTGCTGTTCAGAGCCCGCTGTGCACGGGATAATTTAGCCCATTAAAAAAATTTAATAAAAACTTTGGGAGGGTTTTACAAATGTGAGAAAATGTTGTAGTTTGAATTCTGCAATTAAGGGAAATTTCTCAATTTCTCTGGCCATTTCCTTCTTCTTGGACAACATACAAGAGTCCAGTTTCCTCCTTGATGAGCTTTCTAACGAACACTTGTTCAATACTAAGTTTACTCTCAAAAGAGACAAGCCATGAGACAAGCATACCAGACCTATGTGTGAAGCAGAGTAGTTAAGCAGCACATGCTCTGCGGCCTGACACCTCCAACACCACCACCCACCAAACAAATTACCAGAACTAGATGATCAGGTTACAGTCTCCATGATAGTTGAAGCATTTATTGCAAAAACAAGAAACACGAGCATGCCACCACCAACCTAGCCAAAGAGTACTACTACTAGTGATCGGGTTCATCATAGTGCGAAACATTGATGTTTTAAAAGAAACACAAATAGGGGCTCCCTGATGAGATGACTTTGAAAGCTTTCATCTTTCATCTTGAGAGTTGTTAAATGGATCCAAAGGAATTGAGGCCATGTTGCAAGAGAAGGTCCCTAAATAAGAGAACACATTGATTGATTAGTGTGTGTAGTAGCCATCTGACAACAAGCAAGAGCCACCTTCTGTTCAGTTGTCAGTGTAACCATATCTGCAAGCTGGAATGTCAATATTGCACTCTCTTTTTTTTTTCCCACTTCCAATTGAGAACCCACAAGTAAGAAGCTCAAAGCACATGAGAAACAAACTAAATATCCAATTAAAGTAGGGCCATAGTGAACCAACAGACACCACCAGTTCACCATGCATTGGAAGCCTGTTATGTATGTGTAGGGTAAAGCCCAAGAGGGAGGGAGGGCTTTACACAGCATAAAAACCCTAAACCGCAAGAGTTTTTATTTTTTTTAAAAATTGGTTTCACATGATACCCGGTGGATTTAACATGATACCCAGTGGATACCATCCATCTGTGTATCACTGGAAACAAAATTAAAGACAATAGCATTGCATTTCAAAAAACATATTGCCCATGTCTATGGGCATTACCCATGTAAAAACCCATGACTATGGGCATTATGTTTTTTGATATGCCCACCAGCGGAATACTAGTATTATGCTTTGTAAGGCTACCTCCAACATTACTCGGGTTTTTACAACTCAATTGTAGATGAACCCCAACTGAATTGATGGCCGGTTTCACCTTTGGTAACCTATCATGTAAAGGATAGGTCCTCCTGTTGGTAAGCAGGTAGGTAGGATAATAGGTGGTTACTAGGTATGTAGATGCATGGAGATGGTAAGTACATAGGTAAGGGCTATTGGGTTGTCAGTAGGTAGGTAATAAAAAACAGAAACTGAGCTTAACTACAGTGGTCTTATGTAGGGAACTGCAACCCAATGGAAATGTGTTTTCCGTGCACCCACTGTCTATCCCTCATGGTCATGTTCTGGTGGGTTGTTGGTTAACTCTGGCCATCGAGTCAGTAGGTAGGTACTTAAAATTCACAAGAAGGTTCCCAGTTCCCACCTAAGGATAACATCAATCGGTTCCCAAACATGTTCCCCAACATGTTCCCAAAGTGTTTTCCCCCCCTCCCCCCAACATGTTCCCAAGAGCACCTCACTATATATCCTATATCCTTTTGCCTTAAGTTCTACTTTGAATAACCAGCGCCAAAAGGAGGAGAGTGCACACTATCTATTTTGGGAGTGTCCAAAGCTTGATTAAATTACCACTTTGCAATGGCCCAATCAATTCAACATTGGGGCCCCCCCCCCCATAACTAATGAATATGAGACACAACTAATCAATGGAATCCTTCTAGGTCAATGTGAAATAATGCTGTGCAACTGCAACAGTGTTAAAAAAAAACATTTCAACATCCAGCTTGCAACAGAGAGAAAGTGCACAATAGTACTACACTAAACAAATTTGACAGCCAAAAGATGTACTCTCCCCCAGATCCCCTACATAACCCTATTACAATTTACACAATATGATGACAGCACCATGCATTGTCTGATGTAGGTAATGTGGCAAATCTTGGTGGGCATTAAATGCAAGAATATACAAATATTTCATATGGGAACAGCACACTACAAACATGCTTGGTAACTTGGTATGAGTATTGGTATTGAAGAACATACCAGTTGGGTTATGACATGAAGCAATACCAACCTTGATTCAGGTATCACAAATCTGGTATGGGAACTGAGGTAATAATACCATGTATATATATCTGCCTTTATAGCAGTATCAATACCAGGTTTATACCTGCCATATATGAAGCAAAAAAAATCAGCCTTGGACCTAATACCAAGTACCAGAGTGGTATTAAAGATTTTCAAAGGTACCCATTGTCCATATGTGTTGAATATTCAAGTTTTGTAATAGAAAAGGACTTGTTCAACCTGAGTGTATTTGACACCACCATATATATACCTACTTCCAAGCTTTCACCTTGATGAAAAATTTGTCACCATTTATGTCCAAATGGAGGTACAAAGTACAAACACAGTAGTACCTCATAAGCACAGAAATGAGGAAGACTAAAAAGCCTGGAGAGAGGAAATAAAATTGATGGCAATTGGTTTGTGTTTGGTATGTAGTCTACATGCCATGTCTTAATCTATTTGGGTGGGAAGCTAGAGGGTGTCATGAAATGTAGTATGAACTAGCAATTAAAGTGTTCTTTGATACTTGCAACTTGCACTCCTCTATCCAATTAGTAATTGAACTCATATCCAAATTTCAACAAAGAGCTTGTCCGGTATTTATTGCAAAACATTAAATATTGCATGTATTATTTGTTGGAACCTAGTTCAATGTAAATAATGTTTTGATGTTTGGAGTGTCTATGGCATCTTTTGACGTTATGAGATTCTAGAGCACAAAGGCAAAATGCAAGTTTGACATCAAAGTTATTGTCTTCCATTTTTTGTTTTGGACTTGGATTCCTGTAGTTGCTGCAAATTAGTTCATTTTCATGCATGTTTCTATGTGTGTGACTTTTGTTAGTTTCAATTGTGTTGAGTGCCGATCTATAGTAGTGCATTTTTCTATGTGTGTGACTTTGTTAGTTTCAATTGGTTGTGCACTGATCTATAGTAGTGCATGTTTCTATGTGTGTGACTTTGTTAGTTTCAACTGTGTTGAGCACCAACCTATAGTAGAATCCAACACCTTTTTGCAAATAGAGAGTAAAAAAAGTTAAGGGATGAACAAGAGGCATCTCTCCCCCATTGAACTGAGCAATTGGTTTAGCGGATGTTTATGTGTAAATTTATCAAAGATGGTTGGAACCTTGTTTGGAGAGGGCTAGCTCGCTCTCTGCAAGGTTGGATGATAGCTTACATTGACAACAAGCCAAGAGGAGTATGCACAGTACCAGAGTGACCTAAAACTGTAATCTGCACAAAATGTTCTCAAGATTCTGACATTGTTTGTGGGAACAACAAGATGAGCCCTCAACATGGTTTCTGCATGGCACTCCAGATCTAATTGAGTATATATTAGAGAGGAATGTCTCCAAATCTCTTCTAAACTCCTCTGTATGTAGGCTGTATTCAATAAGGGCAGCACACTGGTTTCCGATTGACTATCAGAAATTTTTGTAAGGCAGCCCAGAGGTGCACATCACTGCAATCTCCAGAGATACAATAGTAATATCAACACCATTCCTGATGCACACAATACAAAGAAGCCAGGCATGACAAATACTTACCTGTAAGTTCCATCCTGTCAAGTGCACAAAGAGAAATCTGTCTCTCAAAGAGAACCCATTTGCTACAACTCCATTAAATGAATCACATTCTGAAGTCTGTCTCAATAGCCAGTCTGATAGTGTGCTCATAGTACTTTTGCACAAGGTCATCATGTCAGCTTCATTGTTCATGTGTTAGATCCAAAAATCACTGCAACAGCACTGCAAAAAACAGATTCTTTTAGGCATGATATTCCTAAACCCAAGCTGGAATTGTTACAGCTCTTCTTCTCTCAAATTCTAAATCTTGCATGTTCTCTCCTTGACTTCTAAATCTTGTGTTTTTTTATCTAATTTGTTTGAATCAGCAGGCATTGGCCCTGCTTTAAAACTAAGAACAACAAACAACCTTCGGACAATGGATTCATCTTCAACCCTCTATTTATTGGAGGGCTTATGATCCTTCTTTATTGGACGTGTTGGTAAAATGAATTGGGTGGTTGAGAAAACCTCTAAATTCCTGAAGCTTTCCCAAGTCCATAGCTAGAACTAACTAAAATTGAAGGAGCTGCTAGAACCAAACCCCCACAAGTAATGTACAAATCATCTTCTGAGGTCTAATGTTGTCTACGTACTCATTGCTAAAAATGGCGTGATGAGGTCCTCCTTCCTAAAGAAGTGGAGTTCTTCTTAACATCATGAATATGAGGATGAGGACAAGGACAAGGAGGAGGATGCAGCAGCAGAAGAAGAGGGAAGGAGTAGATCATAAGGAGCCCAAAGATTATCCACAGGACATGGCTTTCTCACATCAAGCCGAATCCAAGGCTTCCCTTTCCCACTCCAGTGAAGAAGACTGACAGGTCCCGGATGCAGAGGTCTACATCTGCCTTCGAGGTTGTCACCACCTAACCCATGCTTATTCCATCTGTGATCAATGGGTTCGACATCACCAGCAAACACCAGAAGAAAGGGGGGAAGAGAACCAAGCTCATAGATCCTTGTCTCCTGCTGCTTCATCATCCAATCCTCAATTGCACCTCTGTAGTTTTGCTCCCTCCATTTCACCAGATTCATGACCATGACACCTGTGTTGAAATAGCAAGGCTTCTTGCCATTGAAGATCTTGATCATCTCCTTGTTGTTCCAGAAGGAATCAGTGAAGTATTTGGTGAGATTGGCATGACAATACTCTGGAGCTCCAATGGCACGAAACCCTAGTCTGGTACCCCAGAGCTTGACAATGTCGTCTACCACAATGAGATCAGAATCCAAGTAGATCACTCTCTTCACACAGGGCTCTAGAATGTCAGCCAAGTAGCTCCTCGCATAGTTCAGCGGATGCTCCAGTGCCAGTCTCACGGATGCGGAGATCCGCGTCTTCACCAACGCTTCATTGAAGTGGTAGATCTTGAATCTGAGGAACGGGAAAGTGGAATCAATAAGAGAGCGCAGCAGCAGCTTTGAAGAAGAAGAAGAAGAAGAAGAAGCATGATCATTTTGATCATCATCATCCCTGTCGCCTACAAGAAAATGGAAGATCACATTCTCAGGGCATCCTGTGTGCTTCAGGATGGAGAAAACAGCCGCCATGGAGCCTCGAAGGTACGCGATGTCCAGTGTCATGGCGATGTGAACGGAGCTCGAGTCGCAAATCCCTTCTGCTGTCCTGTTCACAGCAGTAGACTGCACACATTGATTGTCGTTCCTGAATGCTGGAGCTTCTCTGAATGACGGCAAAGTTTCCTGAGGTTTCGCTGCCGTCGTCGTCTTCAGGCTCTGCGCCTCTGAAGAAAACTCATGTGCTGCTGCTGCAGCTGGTTGTTGCTCTCCTCCTCCTCCTCCTCCTCCTGCTGCACCCAAGCTCATGGACGTGATGGTGGCTTCTACCTGCTCCTCAAATTGCGAGTAACTCCTCATTGCTGCTGCTGCTGCTGCTGAATCTAGTGTTGCCAAAGAAAACAGAGCTTGCACAACCAGTGCCCATATGAGTGCCATGTCCAAAATCGTTGCTGTACCTCGCGTCCTCCTCGAATGCAATACCATGACGATTCTCCACAAAAGGCTCAACACTCTTCCACTACTAGTATATCTTCTATCTCTTCCCAATTCCTGTCTCTCTCTCTTTCTTTCTCCGCGCAATGGTCAGCTCATTCCACAATCCCAGCAGCTTCCTCCAGTGGAAGCTGCCAACACAATTGTCTCTCGACGTAGCTAGCTAGGCTTTTGCAGAATGGACGAACTTGGACTCACACTTGGCTTCTAGTTTCGACGTAGGTTTTTGCAAAATGGGACGGACTTGGACTCACACTTGGCTTCTAGTGTCGAAATAGCCGGTTTTCGCAAAATGGACGAACTTGGAGCGTCTAATGTCGACATAAGTTTTTGCAGAAGTGACGTCAGGCTTGAACTCAGACTCGACTTCTAATATCGACGTAGGTTTTTGCAGAATGGACGAAGCCCTCCCTCCCTATCGAGAATTCAAACACAAGATCAAAACCAAACCTCTTTTAGACTTCCTCATCTCCTTCTTCTTCTTCTTCTTCTTCTTATTCTTCTACTCGGCTTTTCTCTTCTTCCTCCTCCTCCTCCTCCACCTCCACCACACTAACCAAAAAAAGAAATGGTTACAATAATAAACTCCACTCCAACAGCATCGATGTCGACCTTCCCAAGTTTCTTCTTCAGACCCGCTCCAAATAAATCTTGAACTTGAAAAAAAAATTGCCACGAGTTTCCCATAAGATCAGCAGCAGCAGCAGCTACACGAGTCTCTCATACTTACCTCAGACATTGAACATTCATCTCTCCAACCACACCAAGTCGTTGTTTTTGTTCTACAACTACAACAACAACAGCAACTACTACTACTACTACTACTACACTTCGAAGAACGAGTGGTGGTATCACGACAACACAATTGTTTTCACTGTACAAGCAATTAATCAAGCGAGCGAGCGAGCGCGAAGTTTTGACAAGAGCAAGCTAGAGAAAAAAGCTACAGGGAGGAGCAGCTGCTACTGCTGCTGCTGCTGCAACTGCGTAATCATAATGCAGCAAGGAACAAAGAGCACAGCCGCAGTAGCACGGTAAAGTACCAGCAGCCAGCAGGTGACTGCTGAGCTTTGGGTGGGTCCAGTGAAAAGCTGGCCTGTTTTTTTTTTTTTTTTTGTTTAAAAGAAATATTTTAATATTATTTATTATTTATTATATATTTATTATCATTTATAAAATTTTGGTTAGTTTTTTTTAATTAATTTTATGAAAAAATTTCTTAATTTTGTAAGGTAGGTGGACTGGCAAATCATCTGCAAGAGGACTTAGCCAAATTTTGGCTGCTGCAGGTCAGCAAGAAAAGTAAAAATTTTAAAAAACATTTGGCCATTTCAACCTTTTTTTCTCCCTTAAAATATGGCGACTTTTGGGGGAATTTTCCTTCAAGAATCCTTTGTACCAGTGGTAGCCAGTGTGTGTGTGTGTTTTTGTTGGGTGGTGAATTTTCCCCAAATGGCGATTTTTTAATTTTCATTTCAAAATGAGGGGAATTTGGTGTGGGATTTTATTTTATTTTATTTTATTGTTGGTTTTTCAGTTTCCAAATTTTTCGATAAAAAATTAAATCACCAGTTTCCATAATCAGTTTCACTAGGTGAGTAAGAAAAATTGAAGGATACTTAACGTCTTTTGCTTTCCTATTTTTTGATCGCCAAATATGGCTAAATAGTCTGATGGATGATCACCACTTCACCTACATCACAAAATTGAAAAAGAAAGCCAAAAAAGAGAGAAAAACTGCATGCTATAAGCCTAAGTTAGAAGAAGTCTTTTTTTTCTTGATTTTTTAATGGGCGGTGAAATTTTTCCAATTGGAAAAAAAAAAACAAAAATATATATATTCTTGGGGGATTTTCGGTCACAAGGTTTAGGAAAAACAAATTCAGAAAAACCACCAGATTTTAATATCACTTTTGCAGTAGCGATTTTCTGTACATTTTATGATGATAAAAAATTTGACAATTTTTTTTCCCCTAAAACTAAAAAAATCAGTGGAATTTACTCTTGAAAAACAAAACTTTCCCAATCCTTTTGTCAAAACAAAAAACAAAAAAAACACTGGCTGAAAAGATTCTTAGAATTTTATTTTTTTAATTGTCATAATTTACTCATAGCCAAATCTTTATGAAAAGATGCTTAGATTTTTTAGTTTTTAATTGTCATAATTTATTCATAGCCAAATATTTATGAAAAGATGCTATGATTTTATTTATTTTTTTAAATTGACACAATTCATTCATAGCCAAATCTTTTCATGGATGATCACACAACCTTAATTACCAAATTAAATTAAATTAAATTAAAAATAAATTAAAACATAAAATTGGTTACAAGTAGTTTTTACATACCGCCAAGGGGATTTGATTTAAGCTTAGATTGGGGGCAAACCAGCAGAGCACATATTCATGGTTGAAAAATAGGCCAGAAAATAGTGGGGGAAACAGCTAAGCCACTATCAAACTTGAGTTGAAATAACCAAACTTGCCCATAAGGGCCAGCTGGTGGAGCTTAAGTAAACAACCCTAATTTTGGGAGGGAGTGCAACTGGAGCTCCCTTACTATTATTATGACTCATTTATTGGTTCTGGCCAAAGAAAATGAAAAAAGAAAAAAAAAGGGAGAGAGACTACAAAAGAAAGAATGCAGAGTTGGATTTGGCCCCACATTTGTTTACCTTCTTTCTAACTTCATTTCTTTGGGAACTTCGTGGGAAGGGTTGGGGGGGGGGGAAGGAAACATTTTTCCTATCCCATAGCTAACCATGGTGGTTAGTTATGTACTAACTACTACCAACCATCCACATCTAATTGAATTTTATTTTTTTAAATTTGTTCAGCATTAGGTATGCTAAAGCAATTTCCAGTAACCCAACAAGCCATTGACCATATCCTCTTGTCTCTAAGATCTCTATTTAAATAGTTTATAGAGTCATTTTTGTTAAAGACTTGTTTTTATGGCATAATATAAATATGTTGATCAACAAATGAATAGTAATAATATACCAATTGCAATCCTCGTGCCAAAAGTTTTGTCAATATTAGATAATACGGAGATTTGAAACATTTTAAATCATTTTTTCTAGAAAATCTAGGCTTTTTTTTTTCAAAGAAAGGTTCAAGGAGAGACCAAAAAATAAAAACTACATAAACTTATCATACTTGCATCTTCAATTCTAGGGTTTGGCATCAAGTAGTGATATTCCAATACATCTTTGCCATTTACCCTACCTTTACCCACTTATACCCTAAACATAGAGTAAATGATAAATTCTTTACTCTTGCCTTTTACTACCATGGTTACTACATAGGTAGGTAAGTAGGTAAGCCAGATGGTGACTACTAGGTAGGTAGATAGATACACATGGATGGTTAGTACATAGCTAACCACCATGGTTAGTGATAGGACAAGAACACAATCATGTTTCTCTGTCCACATATCATCATCCCATCCTGCATGGTGTGCTGGTGGGTAGAGGTTCACTCTGGCCTTAGCTTCTGGGGTTTTTGTCAGGTCAGACTAGCCACCAATTAGGGTAGATATATGTTGTTTTTCATCACTCATAAATACTTTTTTTTTATTTTTTATTTTTTTAATTTTTTTTTTCCTAGACTTTCATGGAGGAGAAATTTAACTATGGTTAAAATCACTGGTTGGTTGGTTGGTTTCTGAAAGCTCAAAGAGTGAAAATCATTACAAAAAAACAAAGGAAAGATGGGCAAAAATTCATCCATTAGACATTTTGAGTACAAATAATATGGTATATTATGTTGTGGAACTGTACTATTTTCTCTGGAATGGGTACTCTATGGGACTACTTGCATGTACTACTACTAGTGCATGAATAATAGGTTTAATGCAATTGTGTGTCTGCAGGTATAACTACAAGTGGGCTCCAAATTGCTCAGGAGGAGCACTTACACCCCGCAAAGTTCATAAGGGTGTTGTTCCCTTATATGCCCTGCCATTGTGATGCTTCTTGAGCCCTGTCGCTCTGAGAACCTGTGCTCTCGATGAACTGGTGATGGGACAATCACTTTGTTGATTGTGTTGGTCTCTCCTCCCATTTTGAACCTAGAAATCACTCGGAGAAATTTCTTAGTGTATTTGACGTGCACCTTTTGTTATATCCATCAATCTAGTGTGGCTTGTGTCATTGGTTCAAGTGTGAACATGATTGTGTAACTGGATTTGAAATGTGAATATGGCCCTAATGATAAAACCCAATTTTGAAAATATATATTTTTAAAAAAATATTTATTTATTGGGACAAAAATTAGTCGAAATTCAATATCTTCCCCCACCTTAGCTCTAAAAATTATAAAATCATCTCTAATAAATCTCACTCATCAAGGGCTTTCTAGCAATACCAAGAACTTGCCCCCAATTTCCTTTTTAAAAATTTATTTTTGATTTTATTAAATTTTTGATGACAAAGTTCAACAACTCTTGCACCATAAGTCTAAACATGACAAAACCACCCCAGTGCATCCCCTAAGCATCAATGGCTTTCCAACAATTCCACAAGAGCATAGCAAGGGTCACCATGGTTTGAGAGATTTCAATGTGACAAACAAAACATAAAAACTACCTTCCCTACTAATAGATAGATCCCTCCTAGAAAAGAAAAGAGATCTTATGCCTACTCTTTAAGAGTTGCGGTAAATTCTGCCTCCATATAGGTGTAGGATCCATCCCATTCTTAAGGTGTAGGTGCAAGAACCCTCCCCATCCTAAGACTTGTGTATGTTTAAGTTCATGGTCGTGCTCTTCTTGTAATATGCATAAAGTCCATGGGATGAGGGACATTCCACCAATGTGCGGCGAGACTCAACTTTGTCTTATCCTAGGCCCTTTATTTTGTGAATGCCTTACCTTCTAAGGCACATTTTACCTTACACTAAAAGAAAATCAGATTTCATTCATCAACCAAATGCCCTTTTTTTTTAGCCGATGTCATCAAGAACTTCAACCCTAAACTTAGGGGCACTTCAGAGTAAGGCCTGATTTATAAGTCTTGAATTCAATCCTACAATTTGGTTAGCCTAAAGTTTCAAATCAAGTCCTTCACACTAAGGCCCAATTTACAAGGCTCAATCAAGACTGCGAGTCTTACATGACTACACTTTTTTGGTTCCATGGGTTGATACTTGCGCAAGGAAATGGAAATTGAACTCCAAAGACAAGTATTGATCAATTTTTTTGGGATTAAAATGATCAAAAAATGGCTTGATTTTTGCATCATGCACTCCTATGCCAACACCTACAACTCTCGTTATCAACACACATAAACCTACCATTCTAACCTAATGCTTATTATCCAAAACCCCAATTGTATGGTAGGCATTAGGTTAGGATGGTATTATGTTTGGTTTATGTGTGTTGATAGCAAAGGTTGTATGTGATGACATAAGAGCACACAACAAGCTCAAAAGCTTGATTTTCATGAGAAAAGACCTTTTTCTTGAAACTTATAAAATTGTGCCCTAAGACCTAATCTAATGTGAAGCGGTCCTTATGATGCTTTGGGGAGTCTATGATATTAGTAAATTCCCACTTGAATTAATCTGTCTTTCCCATGCCTGTCACTGATATCCGACTCCCCGAAGATTCTAGACCAAGTCATTGGGCTTATGAAACTTGTGTAGAGTTACCTACATTAGACATATGAGCTCGCTATAAACTTGTTATGCAAGGAATGCATGAAAACCTTTTGCAAACATGATGACATTACACATCATTCATTACCCTTTGGCTACCTTACAAAAAAAAAATTACAAATTGCCCTTCATGCCTGGGTCAACACACTCACTGCTTTTTGAAACACCTTTTTCCATGCAAACAAGCAGAGCAGATTTGCTCAGATGACTGCCAAGTGTTATGGAAGCAAAATCCTCATCAATTTGTTGATGAAATCTGAGGACAAATGTTTCATGATATCTATCTATCTATCTATCTAGTTAGTTTCTTGAATTGTTTTTTTTGGTGAAAACCCAACACAATTCCTTCAAACCCTAGTACATACCTCTGTCACTTACTTACAGTGGTCACTCAGAGAGCATGCCCAATGGCATGTACAGTACCCTAACATTATTAGTCTGTTTTGGATAGAGTATTGCAGACACAAACAAAGTAGTGTGAAAGAAACTAGCCTTTGGTTTGGTAACTGTGCCCCACTGTAGTAGGCTAGCACTTGCCTTACAAGAGCATCCATCATTAGATAGCAAGGAAATGATTTTTATTTTTCATTGGTCAACAATAAATTATTGGCCCAAAATCTGGCCAAAACATTTTTTTTCAATCTTGTAAATTTTAGGTCCATTTTTTCACAAAAATCCTCTGGCATGTGTTTTGAAATTATTTTTTCTTTTTATTTTTTTCAGGTGAAAAATGTGAAAATTCGCACCCAATAGAAAACACTGCAAATTGTAGATACCTAGCTAATAATTGGTTATAATGGATTTTTCATCCTTGAAAGCTTGATCTCCAAGTCCATCATCATCCCTAGGTCTATTTTGAAATGCAAAGAAAAACCATAGAAAGGGTGAATTTCATGACTTTAGTAGCCTCCTAATAAAGTAAAGAGGTTTTTTTTTTTTTAAATATTTATTTATTTGCTTCTCCTTAGTGGGTTGCAGATAACCCCTTAACATTAGAGAAAGTTAAAAATACAACGAAAAAAGCAGACCAAATTGGTTTACTCTTAGGCTTAGGGTTTAGGGTTTAAGGACTTTGGATTCAGGTTTTGGGAGGGATAGAGTGTGGGCATTTGTGGAGTGGGGAATCCCCCCCCCAGAAGATCTCTCAGACAGCTGTGTAATGAACTACACACTATGGGGACTCCAAGGGAGGTAGGCTAGGGCTATCATACAACACGGTACTAAAGGCACCAACTCTGACTATCCCTAACCTTGGCACCTTAAACACTAATTAAAATTAATTGTAGAAATGTTGAAATTATTATTTTTAAATAATAATTTTATTAAAATAACCCAAAATTTTAATTATGAAGGAAAATAGAGAATCCATAGGAATATTCAGAAATATTCAATTTTCAACATGAAAACTTAAATTTAATAAAGTATTCGACAGACGTGTGTTGAGCCTGGCCATGTAACTACTATGGTATAATTTCTTGAGTAGAAAGCTCTTGCTTTTTATTATTTGGTCCTTCGCGTTGTTGTCGACCCATTTTGCATGTTCAAGTATTTGGGCTTTATAGACAACTTTACACTACTGACTAAATCTAGGTCTGACCAGACCCAAAGTGGAGTGGAGTGGAATGGAGTGGAGCAGAGGTATCAAAGTATTGACTATGCAAAATTTGCATTCATATCAATGATTTGGTTGTTTAAGAAACCACTTTGCCTTTTCTTATTGACAATTTGCTTTGAAAATGTGTGTGTTTTTGCATTGGCTTTTTTTTTTGGGAGCAAGGCCAATTGCAAAACCAAATGACAAGATACTCACTTTTTCAATTGTCCAAGTTTCAAATCCCCCCGACTAGGTCTTTGGTTGCTTGGCTCATAACCCTTGTGGACGACCTTTGACCCAACGAATGCAATTATTGGGCCAATTGGTGTCCATGATAAACCCCATGTCCTCTCCCTTCCACTCCCTTAAAAAACCACTAATGAGCAAAACTCAAAGAGCTCACAACTTTGCACTACCACCATGGTCTCTCATCTATTAGGGAGAGTTCTTTTGTGGACTAATAATTTATTGAGTCCCTTTATTGGGTAATGACCTAAATTCTCTCTCTCTCTCTCTCTCTCTCTCTCTCTCTCCCCTTGCACTTTAGGCTGTTTATCTTTGGAGCAACTTAAGTTTTCATACTTTGAGTACCAAATTTTAAAATGAGGAAATTAGTTTTTTGTATTTTTTTTTAAAAGACATGTGAAAGTGAATTCCAAATTATTAGAATCGGTCTTCCAAAAGGCAAAGTGGGCAAGTATGTGTACCACCATCAAGGATATGATTGTAATGACCACCTTGCAAGTCGTTGAGCAAGACATTACAATACCCCCATTATAACCAATAAAGCTTGGATTGGTAACATGTTGTCATTAAAAAGAGCCAACGGAAGGAAAGTCTTTAGGGCTTTCCAATTACATCATTCATGTTGGGTGCCAACCAAAGGAAGGAGAGTCTTTAGGAAGGAAAGTCTTTAGGGCTTTCCAATTCATGTTGGCCACCCATTTATGAAATGGAACATGTTTCCCAAATTTTTGAGATTGGATCTTGCAACCCATTTCCAAAAACTATTTGGAAGGTGAGGAGAGGGTACATAGTTACTATTCTTCCTCCTCCTGGGTTGAAGTAGCCTCTTTGGTGCATGGGATGAATGAAGAATGCAACAAAGGAGGCCAGCAAGGATGAAATCGATTGGGAACAAAATGTTGGTTTTTCTAACAAAAACTTATGTAGTATGTTTATTTAAATAAGTATGGGAAAATTTTAGTAATATTCTTAATACAATTATTTGAATATATTACTAAAGGTATTGAATCATTACATTTCATTTTGTTAATTTTCATGTAAGAGGTTTTAATTTCATATGTTTATGTTTTGCAATGACAATTTCACAATTAATTTATTTTTCTTCACTTGCCAATGTGCCATATGTGTACCTTTAATATACATATAATTTACCCTACCTTTCACCATACATTTATACAAATTATACTCGCATGGTACATATATGAAAAATGACTTATCCCTACCCTTACTTTGTGAATAAGGCAAATCATTTGGAGTGGTATAATAATTTATAATTATATTCTCATGTGAAATTAATTTTAGTAGGAAATCACATGTTTACCTCATCATTTCAATAAAAATACATTTACCTTGAATTTTCAAATATAAATATTCCAAACTAATGTAAATGTATTGAGATTTGACATTGAAGGAAATATACCCAATTATGTAATTATGACATCAAAGAAAATAAAAACGCAATTAAAAATAGCATAATTTCTGACCCATGTCAAAGCATTTAGAATTTTTTTTTTTAACATATGAGATTTTAATATTACATTTTTTATGAAATTAAAATTCTGAATATTAGACATCATTAAAGATATGATTGTATAACAATGAAAGATACAAACATTTACCCAATTTTTTTGTTTTGATTTTTTTATTCACCCTTCCAAGTACTTGGTTGATGTATGAATTGAAAATGATCTACTCACCTTAGACTTGTTTTAATAATACCAACTAATTTAAATAATGTGGCATGATGGGGTAGGAAATAAAACCTATTTTAGGCCACCGCCAATTTAATTATGTAAAATTGTTATTGTTCCCATGTTGTTTGCAACATTTAATCAATGGTGATGGGTAATATAATTGTTCCAAAATAAGGTCGATACCCAAGTTTAAGTGTCAATGGACAAATGACATTTATGCAAATCTAGAGAAAAGTTTGTCAACTTTGGAAATGTCCTACACTAGGTAATAGAAGGTGATTGATTTATATGTGCATTTTTGCAAGGGCATCTTGAGGATGAGTTCAATCTTGGGTTTCATTGCAATTCAAACCAACATCCTTACAAAAGCGATTACCTCTTTAAATTGCATGGGGGTTGTTTGATAAAAACATAAAATATTATGATTTGAGCATAAATTGCAACAATTTGGAAATGAGCCCTAGAATAACATGTATATCTAATGTAAAACTTTAAACACTTACAAAAATAATTTGTTAAACAAAATCAACAAACACAAAATGCTATGTAAAATGATAGGTTTGTGGGGGGTGGGGGGGAAGGGTTTAATCCAAGTTTTTTAATTTCTGAAAGGGTTCAACAAAGTATGTTTTCAGAGATGCCTTTAGGTTTAAGTATTAAACAGTTTAAGACATGTAGTTTCTTTAAATATTTATTTATTTCACAAAAGGAGATTCAACCATTGCAAATTTAATGTAGAATTTAATTGGAAAAATTCAAAATTTTGACAATTAACAACAAAATACACAAGAGATGAATGAAGCATGGTAACCTAGTCAAATTCTCCAAAACCATGAAAATTGGCCATAACTAGTGATTGATTTGGTCAATTCAAGGTTAAGAACTTTTATGTTGAATGAATTAACAAGCAAGTTAAACAAATGGGGGGTAATAGGTGCGTTTGGATGGCAATGGAACTTGGTATTTGGAATTAATACATCTTCATCTTCTCACCTAATGTTTTCTCAACTTATATGAACACAACATGAATATTAAATACATTATATCTTTAATGATATGATCTTATATGTTGAAATACAGTAAAAATGCATGTAAAGAGTAGGTTGTGTAAATATCTAAAATAACAATGGAATTCCAAATAACAACTTTCATTTCTAACAATCTTAAAAAATAAGTTTGAAACCACTTCAAAGACAAGTTTCATTTTCATGAATAGCATGAACTAGGTATTATATTGTCAAAAAAATTAAACCTTTTTCTTCCCAATAATTATATGAGGTCCACCTAAGAAACTAATTGACTATGTATCCTCCACAAAACACATATGGTCCAAAGTTCATTGTACAAGCCAATGAATAAAATTTCATCAAAGTTTCTTTTCTCCCAAAAAGATAGATTGATTGCAACATCACATGCAATTTGGACAAATGATTCATCTACTATTTTTACAAACTCCAAGGCAAGTTCCAATTGTCGAAAGGGAAATTTTGATAACCCTACAAAGGTATCCAAACACGTAAGGGATTATTATAGACTATACCAACATACATAGTTTTGTCCACATTGTTTTTCATTTCAACTTCAATCCATTGCCATCTAAAATGCATTTAAAAATCCATATTTGGTCTTGAATGAAAAATTAGAAAAATGACGCCTTTTGAATGGTTAGTTCTTCATGAGGCACATGGGGTTTGAAAAAGCACTTAACTCTATAGAATGGGTGCCATTAGATATTAATAATTTGCAATTTCAAGTGGGGAAATCCTTTTGGTTGTATCAATTATGTCTTTTGCAATGGTAATTGAGAGTGCAAGCAATCTTATGGATGTTGTCGGTTCACAACCCTTGCCCAACCCTAAAACCATTTTTTCCCTCTTTCCATTCTCCTTCACATCTCCTTGTTTCCCACCTTTTTGTGGATGCCCCTTCTTTTCCTTACTATATAACATTGATGCTTGTTACTCAAGCCATGCCATTGTTTCACAATTTAAAAACAAGTTACACATAATTTACCTTTTTTTACAATCTTTTTAAAGTTGTTGAGCTTGCTTTTGTGTAGTCTTTTTTATATATATAAAATATGTCCAAGTCTTTAAGCTAATGGGGGCATGGCAAGAAATGGGGATTTCCTACATCTTTTTTATTTTGTTACATTTCCATATTTATCATGTTTTGTTTTCACACATTGCCCTCTTCTTTCCATTTGCTTTTCAAGCCACCAAGTTTTCCAATTATGATTGCAAGTTGGGTGTTCAATCTTCGAGCTTCCATCACACAACTTGATGTGATCTTGGGCATGTTGGATGCCAATTCCTTCACCTCATAAGTGCAAGGTGTGACAAACATGACTACCTTAGCCTAGGAATAACTTCATCATCAAAAAATCTATATATATATATATATATGAAGCTAAGGTTTTGAAAACCATCATCATTATTGTAGGCCAGGATCCAAATAATTTCACTACTCATACTAACATAGTAGACTATTGTAAATCATTTCTAGAATAATGATAATTTCAAAAATTTGAAAATTAATCTATTATTTGAAGCGACCCTAGGCTATAGTATTGGCACAACTTGTTATTGCTTTTGGTAATGGGAGGAAAATGATTTCATACTTCATTTATTTTTAAAGATATATTAATTTTCTTGTTGAATATTTCATTTTAATTCCTAATTCTTGTCCAAATTTTGGTTTAGATCTTGGGTTTTCTAATTCATATAAATGGCTACATATACTATAAATAATATAATCTAAAGCATAATGTTAAGTTTTAAATTTTAAAAGGAAATATTGTTGCAAGACTCTTATGAATAATAAACCTTAACTCCAACAAAATTGTAAACTCCTAAGGAACCTTATATAAATTATACCTTATGAGATGACAAGGTGAAGGCATGAATGAGTGGATCAATATTGGTGTCAAAAGTGTTTTTTTTTTTTTTAAAAAAAATTTAAGTTGATGTTTTTTCAAACCATTAATTTGAGGTGTATCATAATTAATATTCTATCCAAATTCCAATGGACATTGCTTTTAAATTATCAATTGATATATGAAAACGTGATATATGAAACCATAGATGTGATCATATTGTAAATTAATGATGTTATTTAGTGGGTGAACTTTTGAAGTTATAAAATATGAAATGATATGGATTGGTCTAGTATATATATATATATATATATAATTTGGTAATGGTTATTAGGTGCTCAATGTCTCTCATAACAAATCCTGACAAATCTAAAAATGAGATCCTCTTTTAAAATGTCGAAAGAGGTCGAGGTTTTAAAATGTTAAAACATAAGCATATCTCCCATAGTTTTTACCTTTTGACCTTGAAAGCAAGGCCAAAAAAAGAGCCTATAGAAGCCAAAAAAGCATCAAAAGCAAAATGAAAATTGCACATTATGGGAGATATGCTTATGTTTTGACATTTTTAAATTATGGCAATTGATTCAAATTGTGCTAAACCATTGATTTGAATTTTTTTGAATTTAAAAAAAAAAAAAATAGATTCAAGGTTAGGTTTTTAGGGTTAAATGGGGATGCACCACAATTGCTGGCTGTGCATTGGAAACCCTACATATGGAAAATCACACACTTTTAGGGTTTCCAATGCATAGCCAAAACACAACAGGATTCTTAAAATTTTCTACTTTCATATCTGGTCTATTGCCAAATTTGGCTAAATCTTCTTGTGAATGATCACCAGTTGGGCTACATAAAAAAACTAGGGGAAAAAAAAAATGCCTGTAAGCAAGCATCCAACCTTCATGTTAGGCAAACCAACTCTTGTCAATACCTCTGTTCAGATTCAAAGGAAGCACCAAATTGACACAAAGGCCACTCAAAGATGTTGTGCTACAAAATGATGAACCATCCACAATCAAGGATTTTATTTTTATTTTTTCACTTTTGTGATATAAAAAATTTGGGTTTTTTTCCCCCCAAAAAATTACAAAAAATAGTTGAAATCACACTAGGGAAATTTATTTATTTTTGTTAAAAAAACCCAAATTTTCCCAACTTTTTAGGTTAAAAAAAAGACCTGTTTTTTTTTTGGGGGGGAAAGTAACATTGTCAACAAGCTCTGTGTCTCTATGAACAAGTTGTGTTTTTCCTCTTCAATTTTTGCAATGTAGCACAAGTGACAATCATCCATAAGATGATTTAGTCAAATTTGGCTATTAAAAAAAATGAGAGTAAAGAAAATTAAGGATCCTTCTATATTATTTACTACCTACTAGAACCTGATTTAGAATCTGGTGATTCTTTTTTTTTTTCTTTTTTTTTCCAAATTTGGCAATCAGAAACCCCCAAAAAATTGAATTTTCTCTTTTTCTGAAAAACATTCTCCAACCAATGAAAAGTCTCCCACAAAACCCCAAAAAAGAAAAAATTATAAAATTTACATTAAAAAATTTAATTATTTTTATTTTTAAAAAACCTGTCGACAACCATATCAAAAGCTTGGCAAGTTTTTTTTTTTCCCCGTAAGAATTTTTATTTTATTTTTCAAATTTACACTTTAAAAAAAAATCCAAAACAAATTGTCACCACAGTGAAATTTTGGGTTTTTAGGGTTTTTCTGTCTACAGCTGCAAAACCCTAAAACTGCCAATTCTGCCCCTCAATGAGGATGCATGAGAGCCTGAAAGCATCCCATGCTGCAAATCTGCAAGTGCCAATTCTGGCTCTCAATGATAAGGGATGATGAAGGCAGCAGGAGAGCCTAAAAAGAGAAGCATCCCATGCTTTCTTTGCAAAAGGGATCTCTTTCTCACAATGCAGGATGATGCATCACTTGGGTGGGTAGTAGCCCAGAGTGTTTTTTTTTAAGTCCATTTTGTCATGTAGCCAAACTGGCAATCATCCATAAGAAGATTTAGCCAAATTTGACAATTGACCAGATATGCAAGAAAAAAAGAGTATAAAGAATCCTTTTATATTTATTTTTGGCTACCCTGCTGGAACCTGTTGTAGAAATCTGGCAAATTTCTATTTCAAAAATCGAAATCTGGCGAATTACTAGGGTCATTTTTTTTCTCATAAAAATCTTTTTTTGTGTCAAAATCATATTTATCAGGTCCAAAAAATGAGAAAATTTTTCACCCTAAAAAACACTGCAATTTGGGCCTGGTAGTAGTACTTTCCTGGGAGCTGGCTGGGCTGTTTTGCAAGGACAGCACAAAACAAATGGCAGGTGGACCAAGTCCATGCACCCAAAGAAGCACTCACTGGAGGGGCCCTATTCCAACCTACTCAAGAAGGTTAGCCACAACTCACCCTGGGCTTGGATTTGTGCAAACAAGAAAGTTCACTTACAAAAGATGATGGCCAACGGAAGGACTACTTCTAGCTTAATACCTTCCTAAAGCAACCCCGCTTGTGTACTGTTCAGCAAATTTTGGATGAAGAAAAGTCAAAACATGCCAGTTTGGCTCAGCAAAAGGGTTGTAGCCCACGTCAAAACATGCCAGTTTGGCTCAGCAAAATGGTTGTAGCCCACAGTTTTTGTACAAGATGCTGAGGCTGGCAAATGGCAGAGCAAAGCCTAACACCTCCTTTTGATTGGCTAGATTGTTTGATTGGTCTAGGTGCGTTGCTATTACTAGTCTCCTCCTTATTTCAGTTTTATTGGTGGGGTTGGGAAAAAATAAATGACTCATCTTGGAAGTGAGCAATAGTATTACAGGGGGTGCATATTGAGCATGGGTGGAGATGCCTGAAAAATGAATGACATTGAACACCTTGCATAGTGGGAATCAGTGAATTTTTTTATAAAAATTGTGATGTTGCTCAAGTGGTGATCATCTATAAGAATATTTATCCAAATATGGCAATATATTCAAAACATGAAAGTAGAAATTTCTTAAGCACCCTTTTACTTTGTAGGCAATTGTGCTGAATTTTTGCTATTTTAAAGAAAATTGGGCAATTTTATTTTTAGAACTAGTTTCACATTAGGTGCACTAGTTTTTTTGGTGAAAGCGTTTAGAGTGTTTAGATTGAAAACAGATTTCTTTTGTGGTTCAGAGTGTGGACACAGTACGTAGATGTACAACATCTTATCTATTGGCAGGGCCAGGCTGTTTGTGATGCCTTGTTTTGTTGGTTTTCTTCTGTGTTAGGCCGATAGCAGGCTGGAACCCTTGTATATATGTCAATTGAAATCTTTTCTTTTGTGTGCAATTATGGGCATGGGAAAAAGCAATAACAAAAAAAAAAGGCACAATGTGTCATGTGTAGTCATGTTTGGTTATGAGAAAGGATTAGCACATTGTATGTGTAGTCATGTTTGGTTATGGTAGAGGACCAACCCATTGTAAAGTACATGCTTGGGTGGGTTTAAGGGTTGTTTTAACTACCTTTCAAAGAACTAACATAAGCAAAATGCAGATGAAAAATTGATTGTTTGGTTATGGGGGTTTAAGCTCACATTAAAAGACATGAAACTGCTCATTAATAGACATTAAACCTAACAAGGATACAATGCACAAGGATCAACAAAGGACATTTTTCTTTGAATCTTTCAAAGCACCACACTCAGTGGCCTCAAAGGAAAGTACCCAAAGATTTTTACTATGCATAAAAATTGAACATTCCTTTCCCCCCCCCAAGAAAAGAGGCACAAATCAATGTTTAAACTATAACAAAGCTTACATCAAATGAAGAGGTTACATCATTTTTTACTTTTAATCTGAATTCCGAATATGTCCTCTCTTCGAGCTAAAGTAGAAGAACAATTCCAACTCTGCTTAAGATTCTTAAGTCCTAGTGCTATAGTGGTGAGGAATTTTGATCTACCACTAACAATAAAACATGTAGATAACAATAGTCCAAGTTTGAGAGTTTACTTGCAAAAAACAATTCTCAAAAATAAAGTAGAAAAACAAAAACTAGGTTCCAAAATAAATTTGCAAAAGAGGTGAATGCATGGTAAGGTGGCTCACTTATGGAGTCATTCATATTTCTGCAAGGTATTATTTGTTTAAATGGATGTGGTGATAAATGTATGTTTCAATTTGTTAATTGGTATTTCATTTTAAATTCATAACTTGATTATGAAACTAAATTTTTATTTTATTTTAAAAATGTTACCCCTATTGTTAATAATGGACTTTTGAAAGGACAGTGCATGGGTTGGTTTCTTGACTGCAATGGTTTAATATCAATGTATTCATATTAAATTAAAATTTAATTATTTTTGGTGACTAAGTTTAAGTTGAAGAATGGAATAAATAACATATATATGGGACCACTTTCTTGAAAACCTTAACAAATATTTTTTATGGAATTTAAAATGGTTAAAATTTCATAAATTATTATATTCTACTATAGAAATCTTTGAACATACTATAGCAAAATTTCTAAATTTACTACATTTTTTGGATTCTTAGGTTGTTTATAAGGAAGAAAAAGGCATACCATTAATGAGGCCAAAACACACTCCACCAAGTTGCTAGAGGCTAGGACCAAGAAGAAATAAATAATCATGAACTTGATAGTCCCTCACAAGAAATGGAGCAACATGTTGGATTTGCAAGTAGCAAAGCTTGCAAATAACAAGGAAAATCTTCCCCTTATTCCTAACCCACAAAACAAAATATCAACACCATAGTTGAATTGAGTGCTTCCAAAAACCGAGAGAAGCATGTGGATAGATGAAATGTTAGAAGTAGCAATGGATGTTGTTGAAAAAGGGACACATTCCTTAAGGAGGGCCAACAAATCATGGAACATCCCAATGAGTTCCATTGTTGACCACCTAAATGGGAAAACCATATCTGAAAAGATGCGGCTATAAAGTGTGTTTATAGAAAAAGAATATCTTGTAGTGATCAAATGGACCTTAAACATACAAGAATGTGGATTGTCCATAAGCCTAGAATAACTAAAGATGAAGGTTGTAGAGCTAAAACAAACAAAGGATACACCATTCTGAGATGGAAAACCAAGTAATAGCTAGTGGTATTGGTTCAAACGGAAACACTTAGAAGTGAACATTTGATAAGTAGCAGGATTGGAAGTCTATAGAACACAAGGACTAACACTTACTTCCTACAATTCATTTTACACCAACCTATAGTCACTATACAACCAACATAATTACACTATAGATCATGTATGGAATTCAGATGAAATAAGAATTTAGGCTAGTAAACAATTTGGAACAAGGGTTTTAACTAAGAGAGGATCAAATGCAATTTATAGCACCATCCCCAAGTCTCAGGAGTGGTTAACTATAATTGTGTAATAAATGTTGTAGGAGGTGTTTTACCAAGGTTCCACATTTTCAAAGGTGAAAGACTACGAAATTATTACATCAAACTTTGTAAACCACGAACTTGCATGGCAATGCAAAAAAGAGCTTGGATGATTTTTTTTTTGTTCAAAGAGTCATTAATTTTTTTCAAAAAATCTATTATAGGTGGAGTGTCTTGTACCAATCGACACATGTTAGTTTTGGATGGGCATGGCAGTCATGTTACCCTAGAAGCAATAGAACAAGCACCACAGTTTGAGTTTTAAATGATTACCTTACCATCTTATACATCACATGTTCTATAACCATTAAATGTGTCTTGTTTCAAGCCATTTAAAACAACATTCAGAAAGGTTAAGGGTGCAATTATGTTTAAAAGCAATCACATGGAACTAAATAAAATCACTTTGGCTAGATGGGTAAACCATGCCATAGATCAATCTCTCACAAAGAAAAACATGAAGGTTGGGTTCAAGGCTACAAGTATTTGGCCCTTCAACCCTAAAGCAATGGACAACAAGACTCGACCTTTAGAAATTTACACTACAAAAAACATCAACCATGGAAATGATCAAGAGGATTACACATCAGATGAACAAATTGATTACAATAAAACTCAACAATGGAAGGAAGAATTTACTATTGTAGAACCTTTCCATATAGCTAAAACATCAATCCATCAAACAACACTTGAAAATCATCCTACCAACATGTTAAAATTTGACCAACACTACTATGTAGACATGCCTCAAAGCCTTACTGTGATAAAAGAGCAGCTAGAGGAGATTGTAAAGCTAAATGAAGTTACTCCTGAGGTGGTGTAGGAAACCCAAAGTCCTCCAAATCAAACTTAGGAAGCCATGAGGTTATGACGCACTCCCAAGTCCCTTGTTGAACCCACTTGAAGGTCCAACTATGTAAAGTTGCGGAAAGTTGGGACTTGAGGGTCGCTCTCGACTTCCAGCACTAAAAGGGGGTAGAGGGGTGTGCTAGAAGTCCCGAGATTAAACTAGGAAAAGGGACTAGATTATCAAGCTCGAATCTGCATCCAAAACCAACCACAAGAGGGTTAGTTAACATTTGGGAACACCCTTGGGTGTTGGGACAAGCCACAGGCACTTTGACACACAAGACTCACCACGGCCCAAACTCGGGGGAAGCCACCATCTTCACCCATATAGTATATTCTGCAGCTCTCCACCGAAGCTACATCCAAATGGCTCTTTTTCTTGGGACTCCCAAGTTGGAGTCCCGAAACTGTCCCGAGTTGGAGTCCCAGGACTTTGGACGCTCATAGTTCCTCGCCTCAAACTCGGATCGAAATGAGGTCTAAACCAAAGTTGTAGCTCTTGTTGAGAGCTTTCCAACGCCATGTTGCACTCCTTGAGGCGATGTTGAGAAGAGGTCGATTCCCGACTTTTAGTGGTCGAGAGTCAAACTGCCAATTTGACTCCTGGCCCTTCTTTTGCCCATAACTTGGGCTGCAGATGTCCAAATGGCCCATGCGAGGCCATTTTGGGCATCTACGCTTCAAGACCTTTCCATTGATATAAAGAACGCACCAAGGCGAGGAGATTTGACCCCTCAAATCGTCTTCTGAATTTTCGGGAGTTCCGGAGGACTCCATTTTCCCACTTTTGGGGGTGTGAGTTGCATTTTCACACTTAGCCCCAAAGTGGGGTTGCAACAGGTTACACAAATTGCTCTCATTACCTCATTTACTTATAAGATGCACAAGGGGAAATGAAGCATTAGTTGATTACTTTTAATCACATGTTGTGACTTTTTGTCGCAACCCTACTTGAGGGAGTGTGAGGATGAAACTCACACTCCCAAAATTGGGACTTGGGAGTCCTTTAGGACTCCCAAAATTTCAAAGTTCGATTGCAGGGGTCAAAACACCTTGCATTGGGGTGTTTTTTATATCATTGGAAAACTATTGAAGTGTAAATGTCGAAAATGGCCTTGCATGGGCCATTTGGACATCTGTAGCACAAGTTATGGCAAAAAGAAAGGTCAGGAGTCAAATTGGTAGTTTGACTCCCGACCACTAAAAGTTGGGAATCGACCCGACCCTGGTGTGTGTAGGTCAAATGTAATACACCGTTGAAAAGCTCTCAAGGAAAGTTACAAGTTTGCTTCAGACCTCATCCTAATCGGAGGTCTGAACAAAGAATTATGACTTCGCAAAGTCCCAGGAGTCAAAACCGGGACAATTTCGGGACTCCTCCTTGGGAGTCTCAGGACAAAAAGCCATTTGGTTGTGGCTGCTACGGAGAGGCACATAATATACTATATGGGGGAAGGTGGTGGCTTCCCCCGAGTTCGGGCCGTGATGAGTCTTGTGAGTCGAAAGTTGCCCATGGCTTGTCCTAACACCAAGGGTGCTCTAGAAAGTGAACTACCCAACTTGTTAGTTGGTTTGATGCAAGTTCGAGTAAGTAAGTAAAGCTTGTCAGTCTTCCTAGTCCCATCCCGGAGCTTTAGCACGCCCTTTTACCCCTTTCTAGTGCTGAGAGTTAGGAGTGTGCCCCAAGTTCTTTTCAATTCCGTTGTTGACTAACTTAGATCCAACTTGGGTCTAACTAGGAACTTGGGAGCGCGTCACTTTTGCTAAATATTTAAACATTGTAAGGATAAAAACCATGGACAATGCAACTACAGAAGAAATCAAAGAAGGAAAAATAAAAGAAAGAAAGGATAAACGAGCCAAAAGAGTAGCATAGTTAGGGATTGTAGCAGATAGGATAACTATCAAAATTGCTGAAAGTATGCTAGAACACAATTTATTACAACTAGGACTCCAATAGTTATCAAGGAAGTTGATGATAGATTTCACCATAACTTTCAAGTAGGCTTATGAACAAATTCACATAAGTACATGTGTGCCAATCTTGGATGCATAACTTGGGTTCAGCAACAAACTAGGCAATAAAAACGAACTAAACAACAAATAAGAGGGCGTTGACTGGCAAGGTTGTTGCCTTTCGATGATTAAATAAAAGGGATACCTATGGTCACCATCAAGACCAAAACTAAAAAAGAGCATGATCTAAGATCACCAAAGCACAAACCAAATAGAAACACCTCAAAAACACCTAGAAGACTGGAAGACCAGAATAGGGTTCAACAATATTAAAATTTTGAGTTCAAAGTTTCAAAAACATGTCCAAAAGACCAATGCAAACCACAACAATGATGGAATTTCAAAATGAAAGTTTCAATAATATGTCCATACAACCTAAATAAGCTTTAGCAACATTGAAATTTCAAGTTCAAAGACATGTCTAGAAGACCAGTGTAATCTATAACAATGATGTAGCTTGGAGCTAAAAGTTTCAAGAACATGAAATACAACCAACCCTACAAGAAATCATAGTTTATTTGATTGGAAAACTAAACCAAAAAAAATCATTTTGACATTTGGTCAATTTGACCATTTAGTCATATTGTACAAATCGATTTGAACACGGCCAACTTGACTAATGGTCTTTTTGACTAACCATAAAATGGTCTTTTTGACTAATCAAATTAGACAAAAATTTGGGCAACCTAAAAAAATTAATTTAAAAAATAGCTCAATTTGTAAATATACAAATGTAGATAATAAATAAACAATAAATATCTATTTACTCACCCACCCATGACCTACTTACCCACCATGGCCTCCTACCTACCTATGCACAACCCATCTATGTATTATACATTTACACACATGTACAAGGTATATATACAAATATACATACTCCACATAGTATATGTTGGTAAAAGGAATTGAACCTTGGTCTCCTTAGTTCCACACCAATGTCTTGGCCATCAAACCACCCCACCACTTTGTAAAACAATATGATACCAAATGGATTTAACATGTATTTTTGAACTTCAATGATTTTTTTTGTTAATGTGTATAACAACATTTGAACTTCAATTCTTTTCATAAGTAGGTTAATCAGTACCTAACTAGGTAGATAGGTAGGTAGACATGCCTACCCACCTATGTTTTTAAATGTTCATACTTATTTATATAAATTATAGGTAGGAATGTAGGTAGATACTAGGTAGGTAAATATATAAATAAAATATAGGTAAGTAGGTAGATAAATAAATTATAAGTAGGCAGGTAAATAAATAGGTAACTTTGGTAAATAATAAGTAGATAGTAATAGGCAAGTAGGACATAAATAGATAAATGGTAGGTAGGTAGATAAGTAGGTAACTTAATAAACATAGCATGTAGGCTAGCTAACCAAATTAATATGGCCAATTTGACTAAACATGGCCATTTAGTATGATTGATTTGATTAGGCCATGGGCATCTCGATGGACCATTTAAAAAAAAATTCCTTCTTGATTAAATGTACAACTTAACATTTGGTCAAATGGTCACTTGAGTCAAGAAAACCAACCAAAAGAATCATGCATTTTTCATGCCTCATGCATTTAGTCAAAGTGAACATCCTTTTGGTCAATGTGAACACTTTAGTCAAATTGAACTTTATGAAAAACCATGATTTTTTGTAATGTAAAATATGCAACAACAATCAGATAGGTTACAACAATGATGGAGCTTGGAGTTGAAAGTTTCAAGAATATGATATACAACTTGAAAAATCTACAACAACATTCAAATAGGCTACAACAATGATGGAACTTGGAGTTGAAAGTTTCAAGAACATGAAATACAACCAAAATTTGTAGCAACATTTAGGTAGGCTACAACAATGATGGAGCTTGGAACTAAAAGTTTCAAAAACATGAAATATAACCAAAATCTGTAGCAACATTCATGTGAGCTCAAGTGCATCTTCTTCTGGTGATGTGTTATTCCTATTGATGTGCTTCTTCTTCTTGATGCTGTCATCTAGCATGTGATGCATCGCTTGTTGTTTCTTCCTAGCAACAAACCTCTAAGAAAACTTGCGCCCATTGTTCTTGGTGACCGATGTCCAAGAAAACCAATGTTTATTGGGATTGAATTTTCAAAAACCATCGTTGTGGTAGAAAGTTGGAGTAGAAAGCTCCCGCTTCTACCTGACAATTCTACAAGAAAACCAATGCCTAGTGTGCAACCATGTTTCTTGGTGACTGGTGTCCAAAAAATCCAACGCCCACAGATGCACAACATGTTTGTCATGCCCACCATTGCACCCACAAACTTGCGATGATTTGGTGAACAAGAGCTTCTACTCCCGCTATCATTGATTTGTAGCCTAACTTTTGTGAAGATCTTGACCACACGTTCAAAACTAAATAGTTACTTTGTAAATGTGTGGATTTGAGACTTTCATCTATTATGATGATAGGATAGAAGACATCCATAAAAGAGGATATCCTTGTTTGGTTATCGGTGAGTAAATAAACTATCTTGAGCTCTGATCTGTTCCAAGCTCTTATTTTTTGGTCATTTTTTATCACCAAATCTTTAGAGGGGCATAACTTCCTCAATTTTGACTTGATTTATGTGAGTTAAAGGGCCTTGGGTGTGCCCTCTACTCCTCTACACTTTATCTTGGGAGGCACCTAGTACGATTCAAAGTTGACTGACACACTACATGTTCAGTCACCGGCTTGTTTACGCTAGATGCTACAAGTCCTAGTCTCAAAGAACCCATAAGACCAATGTAACTTGGGGCAATATCAACTTTGGTACAGGTCAGCTTGATAAACACTAGGGACATGAAGTAATACCAACCTCCTACCAGTACTTAAGCCTACCCTTTTAGAGACCTGAAATAATCCCAGCTTCATACCAAGGTTGTAGCAATCTCAATATTAAGTTTATATCTGCATCATACCAACTGAAAATAAGCCTTGGATACTATGTGTTTATGATCCAATTGTAGAGCTTTTCAAAGCCCGTGCTCTTCATCCTCAACTTCCTTCTCATCTTACAATGGATCTCATGCTAAAGGCATATATATGTGTGGTCAAATCACCTTTGATCAATCCATAGTGGATTTGAAAGCCAAAGCAAGCAATTTTTCACTTCCAACACGATAATGAATTTCACATCCAATTGTGTAGCAAATGATTTTGAAAATATCAATTGATATTAGATATAGACACTTGTGGTGGTGAGTCACTTCATTTGTCACCTCATCAATTCAATCCAAGACATGTATTTTGCATTGAAGCTCAAAGAAACGATAGAGAAGTGAAGAGAGTTCTTGAACAGTTCTAAACCAGTGTTGTGCGGTTCTTTGAAATTTCAGAGAACCCCCAGTTTGAGTTCTTTAAATATTGCAGAATCAGAGAACCATTGGTTCTGGTTCTTTGAAAATTCTCAGAATTGAAAAACCGCCGGTTCCAGTTATTTCAAAAACCCTAAAGAACTGACAGTTTTCATGAAAGAACTGGAGAAGAAGGTTCTCTGGTTGGTTCTTTGACTTTTTCATAATTTCAAAAATGGTCATATAACAAAATCAGTTCTTTGAATATTTTTGAGGCCCTTTGGGTAATTGGGTGTATATCCAGGTTGATAAACCAGGTTTAGGGTTTAGGGTTGATAACCAGTTGATAACTTTCCTCATCTTAAGAAGAATGGGTTCTGGTTGTTTTAGAAATTTAAATCGAAGGGTATGAACCGGTGGTGGGGATTTGGCTAACTTTGAGAGCAGGTATGGTATATTGCCAGTTCTTTAACAAATTCTCTATCGAGTATATAGTTTACGGGTTTTTGACAAATAACAATACCTTGAACCTGTACTGGATTCAGTCTTTAAAATTATAGCCAGTTTCTAAGTTGCAAGGCACAAACAAATTCAACCAAAAAAAAAGACTTCTTGCTTAAACAAATTGGTGTTATAGGTATAGACACATTGCACATATAACTTGATGAAACAAAATGGGGAGATACAATAGATCATTGCTCAAGCAGTTATTCTACCTATCTTGAACTCGTCAATTCTTTCATGAAACCCATCAATGGTTCTTTGATTTTTTTTTTGCAAAAAACCACAATCGGAAAGTCTTGAAACTTGAAAGTGGAAGTCTTGAAACTTATCTTCAAAGTTTGGATTCTTGATGACCAATTCAGAACAAATGGCTGCAAATGTATGTCCAAAACATGAGAAAAACCAATACTGAAAAAAATTCAAAGTACTTGGGGTTTATAGTTTTTGGCAAGTTGAGTTTTGTAACAAAAATCAACAAAATATTTCTTTGAAGAAAGAATCCCTCTGAAAATTGATGCGAAAAATATGATCTGAAACAGACCCAGCAGCCATCATGCACCAACCTGAACCACATCTCTAATTTTGCAAAGATTTTGATCATTTGAGAACACAGTTCAAAATCATCTTCAAATTCATCTGCAACAAATGCATATGCTTCATTATATGCACAGCAATCCAGGTACGCGATTCCAATTGCGATATGAATTCCTATAGCCATTTCCTTCCCCTGATAATTGAGTTTGCTCTGACATCCCAATTTTGTCATCAGCAGAAGAATCTGATCATGTTTGAAAGCAACAAGGTGAGCAATGGAATTTCCTGACTCCACCGCTTGTGGAACTTGTTTTGCAATGTGTTTTCACATCTCCACCGAATTAGCATAAATGCTCATCTGCAAAGTGCCATCCACAAAATATGAATATGTTTGACAAACAGGACATCATCTAGTTGATCATGTCCTCTAGGCCTAAACCCCAATATTTGAAGAAAATAAAATTCACATGCATGCTTTGAAATTAAATATTTTAGAAAGTCCCTATAGAAAATAAAATTGAAATTTAGAAGAAAAAAAATATTTCAGAACAATATGTGCACACAACTGTTGTTATGGATAACAGGTTTGAACTTTAAACCCGGTTGTGAAATTTGGGTTTACAACAACAAGGCAATTGCACTATTTATTCTGTCCATGGATGGATGAAAATCATTGTGTAAATTAAAGTTATCTATAATGTCATCAACGGTCTCTGTCCAAGGTTGGCTCCCAATTTGCAGTTTCTGACCTAATTTGGGGTTCTCTTTAAAGTCGCACAAAGTGGGGATGAAAACTCAAAAGTGGGTACAAACCCACTAAACTAGGGTTCACTGCTTACTTTTTTTCCCCTACTCAAGTTCATGGTTTATTTTCATTTTTGGGCTTGGGGTCTTATGGTTTGGGCCACCCTTTAATGTTTAGGGTTCACATTTTACGGTTATGGTTTGGGTAGTAAATTTGGGACGTCCCATTTTAGGGTTAGGGGTTAGGTTTAAGACTGGGCTTTTAGGGTTTGGCCTTTGGGGCTTCAACATTGGGAAATGGCCTTTGGTATACAGAGAATTTGGGCTTCAATTTTTGGGCATTCAAATTTTAAGGTTAAGGTTAGGCTTAGGCTTCAACTATTGAGGTTCACATTTTAAGGTCATGATTAAGGTTTAGTTTAGGCTTCTAGGGTTCAACTTTGGGAAATCCCATCATTGTGTGTGAAAATGTCAAGGATTATTTTAGCCACCTTGTTCAAACACATCCAACAAAAGAGCCATAAATAAATATGGTGATTGAAACAAATGAGGGCTAGGTTCCAAATTATAGGGAAGTAATGGGCTATGGGTGGGACTCAAAGCATCGAGCAAAATCCTTAACAAGAATATTAAGATTAATTTCAGCCATCTATTTCAATTGCTCACCACAAACATGAAAATTGGACAAAATGAAGAAGGTGCAAGTTCCAAATGTTGGGCAAGCAATAGCCTATGGGTGGGATTGAAAGCCTTGCAAAGTCCTTGAAAAAGTGCCAAACTTAACAACTTTTAGCAATTTTTTTCAAGCACCTATAAATTTTGGGCAAGCAATGGGCTATGGGTCTTGGGGAAATGTTTTTCATTTTTTTCCAAATAACATGTAACAAAAAAATGGTGCAACTAATATTTAGCAAGTAAAATCATAATTTATGTAAATGTAAATAGGGAATCTATGTAAATCATTATGAAAATATGACTCTAATATTTTCAATTTTAATAGTATGTATTTTCAATATTTTATTATATCATAGCATACCAAAAAATGCCTTTTTATCTCCAGTGTTTCATAAAATATAAAATTGGGGATTTCACTAGGCTATGAAATGAGATTGCAAATGTTGAACAAAATTTTTGAAAAAAATGTGAAGGCTAATTTTAGTTATTCACTTAAAGCGCTCACAACCAAATAAACCTTAAACATGAAGCCAAAAACATATGAAGGTGAATTAAAAAATTTGGGCTAGCAACAAACTATGAAATCAACAATGCCTAATTGCAACACTTCCAATGAAGTTCATAGCTTCACCAAGACACACAAAGACCTTATGGGATGTAGATACACAAAGGCCTTATGGGGATGTGATTTTGCACCCTTGTGCAACAAGATGTTGCACAAAGATAGAGGTAAACTTGGTGCCAAACTCATTTGGGCTTAACTTTTGGAGGAAAAGATTTTTGTGGGCTGGATTTTTTTGTTGCATGAATATTCAAACAACAAATTTCCCACTTGCCTCATCTTTTCTTGAAACCAATTGTGTTCACTCAAAATTATTCAAACTTTAGAGATAATTTTATTGTCAAGTTCATCCTAGGTTTTGTCAAAACTAAGCATACTAGTTTTGACAATGGCCAACTTTGTCAATAATTCTATTACCATGAATGATTTTTCAACATATTTTAAGAACTTCATTCTTAATGTAATGACTCCAATGACTCAAGATGTTTTTTCCATGCTTTCAAAGCTTAATGAGAAAGATTTCTTCTTGAAGATAAACAAAAATAAGAAACGAAATTTATTAAACTTGAGGATGGAAAAGTTATTTTGTATAGACATTAATTAGGACCTACAAATATTATTTGTATACAAGCATGAAATATAGAAGACGAGACCAAAATTTGCGAATGATGGAGATACTAGTTTTAATCAAAGGGTAAACATGGGATTTATGGAAACAATGAAGGAAATCCTCCTTGAAGACATCCAATATAATGTTGTTTTGGTCATTGCGAATAATTGTCACTAATTTGGCCATTGGGCAATGGAACACCTTAAATTTCAGCATGGGTGACAACATGAAGAACCATGCTAAAATTTAATAGTGCACCTAATGTCTAATCAAACACTGATGCTGAAATTTAAGGCATTCCATTGCTAATCATATGTCTAGTCATGGACTAGACACCCATGTTGACATGGAATGCCTTAAATTACGTCCAATCAAAAACCCAAGTTGTTGGCATAGTGCAACAATGTAAAATTTATGAAAAAATGTTATGAAAAATTTCTTAACATTTTAAAATATTTTGTCATTAAATTTCAAGAATGAAAAGGTGTTCTATAGATAAAATCATAGTTTAAATAGGATATGGGAGCTTGTTCATCTTTGAGAAAGGGAAGCTCTGATTGAATAGATGATTGAAATTTTCAAATCGTCTATTCAATTGTTGAAGTGAAGTCGATCATCTTGTGATCTTGTTTTAAATATTTAATAAATTCCAATGACAAAATCTTTTAGCACCCCAATTTGTCTTGTGTTATCTGGGTTGAGAAGGTAAAAATTAATAATTCACAAAGGAAGGTAGGTTATTGCAAATAAACCTTATTCCAATTTTTATCTTTCAATTGCTTATCATCACAACTTGTCAACATAATTACACAATGATCAAATATAAAGTCCACTTTGCACACATCAATGTTGTGATTCATGAATTAAAAAAATTGTTAAAGAAGGAACAAAGCTTTAACAATTTGTGATGTCAACTTGATGCGATAGTTCATGTAGTTCCAAACACATATGCAAAGTTGGTTACTTGAATTACAAGTTGCAACCCTTGTATTACCATCAAAACATGAAGTCATCAATAATAAATCAAAGGAATTACACCATGATGAAAAAGAAAAAATTAAAACCTGAATGAAATTTATGGTTTTATAGATGGAAGCTACTTCTTTTGCAATAGATAAACTTGAATCCAAAGCAAAAAGCTTCATATTAGGTTGTCTCCTTGTCCTCTAGAAAGAACTTGCAAAAGTGTTTGAAGAGAAAACGAAATCGGAGCAACTTGCTATAGTTGAAAAATCTAAACTTGTTAGAGATTTTAATAGATTAGATTTAGATAATTCAATTCTCAAATTTGACATACATCATTTGGGTGTCAAGTTGGTGCATGTGAAGAACTTGGCCTTGGAGAAAGAACTGAAGATGTTTGTAGTTAAAAAGGACATGCGTCAGATTGAAACGAAGGCAAAACATGTGCAAGAGAATTTGGAAACACTCATTCATGTATACAGCGTATCTAAAAGCAAATGGGAAAAGGAAAAAGACATCCTCACTACAGATAACATGAAGTTGGCAAGTTACATGGCTTGCAAAAACATGGAGTTTATTGCACTTCAAAAGCACAATATTATCTTGGAGAAAAACTTGCATGAGGTATGTGAGAAGTATGGACTTTTGTAGTAGAGGCTGGAAAGCTTGGAAGTCAAATGGAAGGTAAAGAAACAAAAGCTCACAAATTATCTTATTGAAAGCTCACAATTGCTTTCAGACGGAGAAGACAATGGAAACAATGCAAATGGCGCTTGCAAAGGCTCATTCGTCACTGTGTTCTTCCTCTGCAAAAATCACATTCCTGTTAGAAACCAATTTAGCAAGACATGAAAAGTGGGTTGCAAAGAGGTCTCAATTGCAATCCTAGCAAGAGCAATTGCAATTTGAGTTCATTCATTAGGAACTATATGTTGCAGAGCACCACAAAAATCGTAGCCATGTGCTTAGCCCTTTCAGGGAAAATAGAACCATTCCTACATCAAATGGGAGGAACACTAGCAAGCTTTTTGATGACATGAAAATAAAGGTAGAGAGGACAAGGATCAACTATGAGAAATTACATGAAAAGTTGCATGAAAAAGACAATGGCATTTTATGTGTACAAATGGAGCTTGGAGAGGTCAAGGCCAACAACAAGTTCATGTTTCAACTTTTCCTTTTCCTGATCAAGGTTTTTCATATCACATTCAACCTGCTTGCTATTGACCTTGGAGTGGATGACAACCAATCTGTAATGGCACATGGTTCAACTCGCAATGACTTCTTTGATTCAGTTATTGTTACCTCCACAATGGGTCAAAGGGATTGTCACCCACTTATCCCAATGATATTTTCAATATTATTCATCAAGTTGCTACTAGGGATATGTTATTGTAATTTCTTGGGAGAGTTTTGAATGAAAAGATGCAAAGGCAACATGTCATTACCCATACATGCTAATGTTGAAGATAATTGAAAAATGTGTTTGATTGTCATGGTTGTTCCCACTATTTTTTTCTTTTCTCCATTTTTGAAGGTTGGTTTCTTACATTTTTTTTTTCTTTTGTTTCATTTTTCCTATTCCACTAATATGTTGTTAAATCTAGAATTTCAATATCCTTGGCACCATGTTTCAATTTTATCAAACTTTGCTTATGTCAGTTGACTAATAACCTAATCATACTTTGGTTTTGAAGGAAGTGCTAATGCAATGTTGAAAAGTAATTGTAATGAAAAGGACATTGAACCATTATTATTTGCAACAATTCTACAAAAGTCTCAGCCATGTTTCACAATAGTTAACTAGCAAGTGTTGTTTGTCGGTTATCTTGTGCAACAATTGTGTAAGAAAGTCAACAAAGCAATGGTGAAACATCATCATCATTCCCTTCCTTGTTAATAAATGCTAAGGAAAAAAATGCAATGTTAGAAAAGATACTTCCTTTGCAAAAGCAAACTAATGTCAGCTTGGAAAAGGCATTTCCTTCTTTAAGTATTGATGATACAGAAAACATGCAACTAATGAGGTACTCAAGGAAGGAGGGGAAGTTATAATACCCAGTAATATTTTCTTAGCTTATAAGAAACAAACATCTATTTCTACACCAAAGAAGATGAAGTTCATTTTGAAGATTAAATAGAACTATGTGTACACTTTTAAGGAAGAATGTTGTTGTGTTAGGTACATATTTCCAGTGGCACACACTGTCATTTCACTAGATGGGGGATGGATAGCAGAAAAATGAGTTTCAAGATAACTAAGAATAGTTTTGAGGTTATCTCTCTTGTCGTTACAATAACAAATTCCTTTGTGTTGAGTGTAGAAGACTAAACTTCCCATTGGATTTACATTTGCATTTTGCTTTGATGTCAATGTTTCTTTTATTTCCTTTGAGTTTTTTCTCCTCCTCCTCCTTTCCCACATGTGTTATTTTGTTTCCTTGGGTGGCTTTCTATGGTTTCTTTTTACACTCTATTGTCAACACTAGGTGATATCATGGTTGATATCTTCCTATTTTCTTGGGGGTTTTGTGATCAAAACTGAATATACAATGTTGTTATCTTACAATTAAAATTAACCTATAATCAATTGTTGAAGTTAGTGGGCAGTTAAGATGGTACTTGCTCATTGTTGTTGCCCAATACATATCATTTGTATAGTATCCTTTCTGAAGTTCATGCCCATAAAACTCTTGTTTTCTAGTTCAAGACAAAGTAAGTCTTCCCTTTTTGTATGTTACAACAATATTTGCGTCAAACCACCTTCCCCATCACTTTGAATGTTTAGAATCTTGTTGTAAGTACCCCCGGCTAAGATGGTGGACCCTTCCTTTGGAAACACACCTTTGTCACTGTCTTGCAATGTCAATTGGTTTTTTGCATTGTAATTACTTAGTCTTGTTTGTAGAATGATTGTCAAAATTCTATTATAAAGGTGCCTAATTAAAACTACCATCTAAGAAGACTTAACTCCCACACATGTTATTTAGTTTGTTGAAATTTTCTTCTATCAACCTCTGCACTGCTTCTTTGTATTGACTTTGAAAGAATGATCCTAGAAAAGTGTTCATGTGAGTTGACACGAATAAGCTTAGAAGGTCTGCCAAAAAATGTCATACCGATAGTACTGATATCCAAAACTTTTCAATATCATTACTAAATACTTTCGAGACATTTAACATAAATAGATACCAACTATTGCTTGCCCCTATTTTTTGTCTTGCAAACTTTAAATTTCAAGAACAAACATTTGATCACTTGATCATAGATTTGAAACAACCACTCGATAATCTACCAATTAACATGCACAACATATATGTAACATTATCACAATTACGTTCCTTGGATGGACTCATAAATATTAAAGGATATATCTATTGAAAACATATGTAAAGCCAAATAAAGGGTCATCAAAGATGAAAAAATCTCTTTTAGACCAAAAAAATTCAATACAAATGGTAACTAAACCAACAAATATATTGAAATTCCTATGGATTCAAATATTGACCTTAAAAAATGTGATGACAATTTATTACATGACTAAAAAACCAAAAAAAAAACAATATCAAGTGATCCTAAAAATGATTTTAATGAGTATGACAACATTGATTATTGGATTGAAGACCTCCATTTAACTAAAGTAGGTGAGAATATCCTTCTTGACCCAAACGGATGGCTAAATGACCAACATTTAGCAAGCACTATGCAAATATTATATGTTGAAAAATTATAATATGAACAACGTACATATGCAATTGTAGGAAAAAAATGTATGTTTGTTAAAAAATACCTTCAACACATATTCATAAACAACAATCATTGGATATTAGTAAAAATCCACATGTTAATTCCTAATTTACATTGTATAAAATATGATTCGCATATGCTAATGATGAAAAAATTGCATAGTGACATAATCCAATTATTATGAAAATTTATAAATGTGAACAACTTGTTATACACATATGCAAATGTAATGCAACAAATAGACAATTCATCATGTGGTGTTTTCACAATAACATATGCAACAAACATTACGTTTGGATTTGATCCCGAAAAATCTCAATATGTTTTGACACAAATGCGAACACATTTGCAAAACTCCATAAACAAAAATACATTTGTCCCTTCCCAAAATATTTATCCTTTTTAAAAAAACAATTCATCATCATTGGTAGAATGAAACAATGTGGAGCCCAAATTTGTGAATGATTCAGTATTAATAAAATTAATAATTTAGAGAAACTTGCATTCATGGCCCAAGGATAATTGGAATAATAATTTGAGCTATCAAAGTTGGGTATCATGCAACCTAATGTTGGTGTGCAATTCTTGTCATTAGTATTTGGAATGTTTCAACAATCAAATTTGTTGAGTATATTTTCAAAAATGTTCAAAAACATTTTGACTGTAACCCTACAACTTCATTCACATGGATGAATGTATTAAAATCCAAAAAGACATGGATTCAAAACTTGTAAATAAAGCCTACCATCTCAAATTTTGTGGGTAGTTTAGCCCCATTAACTCAAACTACACCTAATCTATCATACTTTGTTAGTTTCTTGGCAAGGACATTGAATGCTCCCCAAAAGGCATTCTTCATGTTGTAAAGAAACTACTTGGATATGTCAACATGCAATAAGTTAACACATATCAAAATCATTTTCTTGCACAAGGAAAACATTGCATTGGGATATTATTCAAATTAGTATTGAGATCTTTACAAATGACATTCAATAAAAATAAAATGTTGTTGTTCAAATTTTGTTCTTGCATTACTATTTGGAATAATGAGTTACATCTATGATTTGAACTTGTTAATTATAATATAATTGAATATTAGATCATTGGAAAATGGTGCTAAAAAAGTGGCATGGTTAAAATAATTCCTTTAAGAGTTGTAGTCCTTAAAAAAAAAATGTCAATGCAATTGTATTGTAATAATCAATTTACAATCATGTTCAAAAACTTGTTCAACATGCACATGCAAAACATTTTGAAATACACCATCACTTGATGTGGCATGTGTCTATGTTACATTGTAATTCCATAAAACAAGAGGCTAATATTTAGTGAATGAAACCATTGAGTTGGATTAAAATCTAAATTCTTAGGTTTTACAAAAGTTTAGATATTGAATATGTGATATTAGTTTACATTTTTCTCTTCAAATTTAATATGTATAATATTCAATTTTAAAATAGGAAATAGAATGAGAATCACATGTTTGAAAGAAGGTGTTGATAAATGTCACACTTGATTCCAATGGGGATTAGCTATCACTTGTTGATCAAATTATGTTTATTTTCAAATTAGTAAAAAAACATTACATGAGTTGAGCTTTTAGAGTTCAAGTAAGTGACCAGAAACAATTAGCAAGATGACATTTAAATCGATCATGCGTTCATTTTTAATTTTGAATCTCCTATATGCACTATGGTGGATATCTTTTGCCTAGTATATATAATGTAATAGTTTTAGTCATTCTTTTCCCATTTTCATTTATAACAAAAAAAATTATGCCAAGCACTTATATGGTGCCAAACTTGTGCAGGGCATGGCAAAATGTAGCTAGTGCTAACGACTTGACTAAAATTGGAACAAATTTTTTGCTATGTTTTCTTAAAAATTAAAATTTGAACGCTATTGGGTTTTCTTTCTTATGAGAAAATGAAGATACAAGTTCATATTTTCTTTATGAAACATATGAAGTTCTAATTTTTTTGTGTAAAAAAAATCTACAAGTTTGTATCAAAATTTTAGTGAATTGGTTCCATTTTAAATGTATTAAAATCTAATCCATTTTCATAATTACAAAATCCAAAATCCAAATGTATTCAAATTTCACTTGAACAATAAAAATCAAACATACGATACACATGAAAAGTTGAAGGTTCACACACACACACACACTATATATATATATATATATATATATATGAATTATTTATAGGTTAATAGATTGGTCATTATTAGAAATTTGCAAAAGATGAATCACTTAG
>Ga0116227_10001375_pt1 | contig 53939 bp, 42 predicted proteins | sample S1TSphgellanicum_FD_89693 | JGI IMG/M metagenome (GOLD analysis project Ga0116227, IMG submission 89693) | Host-associated microbial communities from peat moss isolated from Minnesota, USA - S1T2_Fb - Sphagnum magellanicum MG | ecosystem: Host-associated > Plants > Peat moss > Unclassified... | reverse complement strand
AGTGCGCTGTATCAAATCAGGGCTAGAGGCTTCCATAAGCTTTAAGGGAAAGGGTTTCTTTGCACTTCATGGATCAAGCAACAAGGTTTCAGGCAAAATTTGGGACATTTCCACAAAGAGAATCTATATGCACTGAATGGGTCATGGGATCAGTGAGTGACTCACATCTTTACACATCTTATGAGTAATAATAAGTTTTAAAATAGCAGATAAAACAAAATAAATAAGGAGTTTTGAACTACCTTGGCTTAAAAAAACAAAAAAAATGAAATGGGGAGCTGGAAGTTCCCAGATGAATGCAGCAGAAGCTCTACTGCCATCCTTGGAAAGCCTCTAGCTTCTCCAGTGAAATGTTTTAAAGAAAAAAACCAAAAAACGAAGAAATGGCGATCTAGAAGCTCCCTGGTGATGGCAGTAGAATGTATTACTACCATCGCTAGGAATCTTCTAGCTCCCTTGGCAAGCACTTTCACAAAAATAAATAAATAAATAAATATGGAGGTTTTAACTTACCCACATAGCAACGATGCCTCCTGCTCCTCCTCTAAGTGGCAGTAAAAAGTCCTCCTTCAAGCAACAGAAACTCCTGCAAACAATGGGAGCCAAGGAACCACGATGTGGGTGGGAATAGATAGGTAGATTTGTGGGTGAGTATGGTTTTAGGTAGATGGGCAAAAAGAAAAATTGACCCGACCTTCTTGAGTACACCAACTCCAGTACTCAGATGAATTCAAGTTCATCCAAAATAAAATTGGTGCAGTCATGGAGGTTGGGTCACTGAATCCACTGATCTTCAAGTGTTACATGATAAATATCAAATCAGGTAATCCACTATATGAGTATCCACGCATTACAAGAGTGTGCAATAGTACAATCTATGAACGTTGATCCTACATCTTTTTAAAACAACTAATTAGGTAGAAGTCATTGCCTAGAGGTTTCATTGTATATGTATCTCATAATGAATCTGAATTTTTGCATAAATGTTTATTTGCTTGTGGCAAGTCTCAAAGGAAGCCCATAGTTTGCAAATAATGTTACACTTTCATAAGATGAAACAACTAAGAAATATTATATTGAAATAAAATTGTAATTGGGGCCTATTTGAAATCTGCATGCTTTGTAATTTGCCACTTTTTTGAAAGTTAGGGTTGGGAGGACATAGAGGAAAGGCCAGACTAATATGTGTGGTTAGCATTCCCACCAACAAAGAGTAAAGGATGCTCCAACAATAACCTATGGGATCCATGGGGCAACGAGAACAAAATGCTTCCCCAACAATGCAATGGCACTAGGTAAAAAAAATTGACCACACAAAAAAAAAAATTGACCAATGAATCTTGGTGCAATATTCAATGGTTGTATGGAATTTAGGGTATTGAGGAGTTGAAATGCAAGGAGAAGATGCGCAAGTTGTGCCCACCCATGCAAGGAAAGGAAAAAACTTCAACCAAGAAGAAGAATGTCAATTGTGTCCTAGCTTTCTTGCAATTTCTCAAAACCCATGCACAAGCAATGCACAACAAGTTGGTGCATTTGGGAGTGTGTTGGCAAGATTTTAATTTGCATAAACCAAATGGGGTGGTTGAGCAACCAGTGAAAAACTTGGAAACAAAATGGGACACCATTAAGCATGATGTTTTCGAAGTTTGTAGGTGTGTATGGTGTCATGGCAAGCTTGAATGAAAGTGGAACATCCTTTGATGATATGTTTCACTGAACTCTTGAATTGTACAAACTCAAATCATGAAAGGGAGTAGGGTTTTGTTATGCGCATTGTTGGGCTTTGGTCAAAAACATCCCTCAATGGTTGATTTTCATGAAGAAACTAAAAAAACAACACCCATGCCCAAAAGGAAATCCGTAATAACTAAAAAGCTAGAAAGATTCACCAAGCTAGAAGTTGCTAATACCATGTTAAAAGGAGTTACATTTCTACCACAAAGCAATTTTCAACAATCAAAGAAGCCACAAGGGAACTAAAATACCAAAAAAGATCTAAAGGCACATGAACAAGGGATAATGTGATGTGGGCACAAGCTCAAGCAATAGCGAAAATGATAGTTGTCACTTGAAGGCAAAAATTGTTGTTAATCAATTTGCATTCTCTTTGTTTATGATGCTTGTGGAATTAGCCTGAAAAGGAAACATGGCTAATGCTCATGAATACCTTGCCCTCAAATGCATCAAAGAGTTGGCAAAGCTTTGTAAGCGCTTGTCCATAGCACCAAACTATGGGGTGATTGAAAGACCAAATGCACAACAACAAACATCATTAAGTGAATTCATGCAAACAAATGAACTCTTGCATACATCAAATGACACCAATGACTATGCTCATGCATTCCATCATCTTCACTTTAACATTATTACAAGGTGCATTTCATGTGGTAAATGTTGAAACCAAATTTGTGAATTATTTAATGAGTTCAATTTCAAGATCACAAAATTTTGTTTCAGTTAGTTTTTGGATTTACAAATTTTGCTCAAAGCACATAACATAGGCATTATGTCATGCTATGATTTGTGTGGTTTGGGGTGTAGACATTATTATGTTTACTTGACCAAGAACACGGACACAATTAGTTTAATGATCATACTTTTGCAATCTCTTGAGTTTAGAACATGAATTGGTGGTTGAAATGTGTGAGAAAGATTTTTCTATTGAATCCTTTTTATAGACCAATAGTTTGCACAATTTTATAATATTTGCTAAAAGTTTAATATTCACATTTATATGGGACCATGTTGGTCGAAATTGGCATGGATCCTTCCTTGAAGCTTTAAAGGTTGATCAATCCTCTTGTGAACATGGGCACATTCACATTTCTTCTAAATAGGTCAAGCAATTTCAAGTTCAAAAAATGAACTTCTTATTGTGCACCAAGAGAAAAAAACCTAAGTCTAACCCTCCCCATAATTCTAATGCAATTATGTTTACATGTTTTGGCCTCAAACTCTAAATTTCAACACACACATTTTCCAATATAGTTGAATCAACATACTAGATTGACTAGCAACAACTTTTACAATATCAAGGCTATAAATTCATGTTCCAAAATTGAAGCAAATGTGTCAACAAAATGATCGTACTAAAAAATATTACCTTTCTTGGCCCAAAGGTGTTCAATCAAATCTACTCTTATGTTAAAATAAGTCATTACATTTTCAAGTTCAATAAAGCCTTGTGTGTATGTGTCAAAGGAGAGGCCTCTCCTCATAAGAGGAACATTATTATGGTTTAAAATATTTTCCAATTTTTTGTCACTTTCATCTTCAACAATCATATTGTGCAAAATCACACAACACATCATGATGTTTCTGATTATACCCATGTCCCATTGCCTACGAAGGTTTTGTATGATAGTAAAGCGCGAGATTACAAAACCCCAAAACATCTTTCAACATCTTTTCTTGCACCCTCTTGCATTAGGGCAAAGCATGATCTTATTTCATTTTATGGTTCATGAATAGTTTGGACAAAATAAGCCCACTTTGTATAAATACCATTTCTAAGCAAATAATACCTCAGGATGTATGTCATCATCATCATCATTGCCCTTTACCAGCCTAGCCCTTTCCATGCAAGTAATGCATGTCAAGAGTGTCAGCTAGATGGTGCCACATGATACTGGACCAAATGGACAAAAGCTACAAAGGTAGCTTATGCCCGAACCTGCAATCGACAAGATCTGAGAGACTACTACCGATGGGCACCGAAGCGCCCTTCCAGGTGGGCAGCTCCCTAATGCTAGCCCACCACTAAGGTCAATCCTAAGCGCATTCATACCAACCCCCTTGTGCGGATGGTATGCCAACTGCCTGAAGGTCCTTGCACATTGTGGAGACAAAGGACTGGGCAGGGAAACCCCTGGAGTGCTTGGCACCACACAGACACAAGAATAGCGCCTGACGTGGGTACCTCTCCTCAGGCATCCTAGCCATGTGCCCCAACCATGACAGCCTTCTCTGGGCCAAAAGCCACCTCGAAGAGGGTACTTGGCACTTGCCCCTCAGATGCTCAAGGTTGTGGCGGTCAACAATGCTGACCCCCAAAATCCGCTTCAAGCAGTTGCTATACACGGCCTCCAGCCTATCCCCTTGTGCTTGCGTCAAAGGCCATATCTAACTACCATAGACAAAGTGCGAAATGATAAAAGAGCTAAAAACCTTCACCTTGGTCTCCACCAAAAGGTGGCAATTCCCACATACATGGGAGAACTACACAAAAACACCCAACCCATGCGCACAACAAATATCAAACTCTTCTTGCAAGCTAGCCAGGGAGTTGACAATGCCTCCCAAATACTTGAAAGACTCCACCAGCTACACCGAACCACTGCAAATTGGGGTGTCAGCAGGTAGCTAGGGGGCACCCTTGCCCACTGACATGATCTTGGTCTTAGCACCATTGATGCGCATATCCATTTTAAACACCTAGAAATCAACCACCCTCAACATCTCCACTACCTTCTCAGCATTCGTGTTGAACACAACCATATCGTCTACATACAACAACACAGCAATGGTGGCAAGAGACAAAGGCCCCGAGCCAAGGGTGTACACCAACTCCCTTCTAGACCATAATTCAACCTCCACCCCATAGTCTATTAGCACCTTAAGGGCCTCCTTAACGATGAAGTCCAAGAACACATTAAAAAGCAAAGGGGCAACCACACAACCCTGCCACACACCACTGGTGACGGGAAAGTTGCGCCCCAAATGACCACCAAGCCGCATAATGACCTATGTCCCCGAATGCAAGTCCTCCAAGAGGTTGATGAGGCGAACAAGGACACCATAGGTGCAAAGAACCTGCCACAGGGCATCTCAGTTGATGCTCTTGTATGCCTTGGTCAGGTCAATGAAGGCCAGGTGCAACTACAAGTTGGTGTTGGCGTGGGCCCACCTTAATAACTCGCATAGGACAAACATTGCATTGATTGTACCCATGCCACCACAAAAACCACACTGAATTTCATGTAGTTGGCCGCCCACACACTGCCCTAAGCGATGCATCAACAACAGTGCATAAACCTTGCTTGGGATACTCAACAGAATAATTCCCTGGTAGTTGTCTATGCATTGGTGTAAGCCCTTGCCCTTGTATAGTGGAACCACCAAAGCATTCTTCCACGCTTCAGGGGCCCTGCCACTGCACCAAACAGCTAAGATGACCATGTGGAGCCAAGCAACAAGCTCCAACCCTACCTTCAATAACAGGGCAATGATAACATCTGCCCTAGGAACCACTGCATTGCGCAACGCAACAATTCACTCAACCATCTCTTGTAAAGAGGGCTCATCACAGACCTCACCCTTAGCACCCAAGGAAGACTTAACCTCACAAACCAGGGTGTCCAGGAGATCCCGAGTTAATGAAGAGATGTCCCCCCCACCCCCCCAAAAAATGCAGCACCACCCGCGGGCTGTGAAACGACACACCAGAGTGGTCCAAAATGCACTACGGGGCACCCCGGCCCGACGCCACACCAGCCATGGATCTAACTTGCTAAACCCACTGCCTTGGGCGACCGGCTTGTTGTAGACATTCAACAACCTCAACCTGCTTCCACACAAAAATGTTTGCATCAACAACAACTGCCTTCTTCACCCTCCCATTAGCCTCCCTGTAAGTCGAACGCAGCTCAACAAATTGAGGGCGGCCCAACAAAGCACGATGAGCCCGGTGCTTGTTAACAACCAAGGACAAGGTTACCTACATGAAACCAAGCTTGTGGCAGTGAGTAGGCCTGGCCTTCCTTACCACTTGCCCCGCAGCCTCAAAAATCTCATGCTCCAGGGCAGACCATTCCACCTCAAGGTCCAAGAGGTCAGGAAACCACAAAGCAAACCAATTGCACAAGAGGCAACAAAAGTCTATTACTACCTGTGGCCTATCCCATAGGGCAGCTGCATCCCACACACTAGAGGCCACTACCTGTGGAAGGATTCACAAACATAGCTGTAAGGTGACGGCCAATAGCCGATGGTCACTATTGCCATGCCAAAAACTAGTAAAGACCCTACAATCTAACACCCCACACATGAGGCTCCGGGAGCACATAATGTAGTCCTTGATGTATCAGCGTTGGGTGGGAGGATGGAACTAGGTGCCCAGGTGGCCAAGATGGTGTGGAAAGGAAGTATTGGCCACGCGGAGCCCAAAAGACATCACCAGATCCAAGAGGCGCTCCCCATTATCTAAAGGCAGCTCGTCATGGTGGAGGTGATGTCAACCCACCACACCAATAGAGGACTCCCAATCACGGCCAAGATCAATGTTGAAGTCACCCAACACCACCACTTTGTCAACAAGGGGCATGGCCTTCAAACAACCAAACAAGAGCAAATGAAAGGCATCCTTGATGAAAGCGTCAGACACATCCATGGGCGCATAGGCCACCACCATCGTCACATGCTAGCCAGTAACTACCTTGAAACAAGCTAAAAGCAAGCAAAGGCCAAATTGGCAGAAGGAAAGCATGGCATGCTTCCAACTAGGTGACATTAGGAGGCCCACCCCTTGTTGATGCCCCACACCCTCGCCTGACCAAAACATGAACCAATCACCCCCCTCCACAGGGATATCGCACTCGCCCTCGCTCGGCCAGCGCAACTCCTACAACCCACAAAGCCCAATGCCCATATCTAACAACTACCATGCCAACAATGCCAGCTCCAGCTACCCCTCAACACCCATCACACATGTCCGAAGGTTGTACGTAGCCAATCTAACATGACGCTTCACAAGCTAGACAGGCTAAGAAGACTGTGCACGGTGAACCATGGTCAAGCGATTCCATAGCTAACCATTGACCCTTCGCTAGCTGGGTAGCAAGCCCTGCATCGTCGTTAAAGTCGTTCCAAGACGTATATGGTTACATTTATAATGAAGCTCAAACTTGTAGCATAACCTTTCAACATATCTAAAACCGATGGGGACCTACCAAGTACATTAATGTCGTTATTGCCCTTTAGCAAACCAAAGAAAACATGCTTCAAAAATGATGCTCCTATTGCCATCCTTATCCTGAAATTAATGTTGCCAAGTTATTGGGCAATTCTTCCAATGGTAATGCATATAGTCAATTGAAGCAAACGCACTTGGGAATCTCCTCGCCTCATTGATCTTCAATTACTTCAAAAGCAACCTTGATTGCACTATAAAAAAAGGGGCGTTTTACAAATGGCCTTGTAACTCAATTTTTGAATTGCACCAAACACTTACAACTCACTATATTTATATGTAGTGATGTTAATGAACAAGTTACATGAATTACAAAATTGTAACTCAACATATATACAGTGTAACTCATTGTGATTCATTTGCAATTATGTCAAAACAATTCAATTTCAACTACTATGCAACTCCATTATAACTACACCCTTGATGTCATCCTGACATCATTCATTGTCATCCATCCATTAAAATTTAACACACGGCACTATGAAAATTTTTGAATGTAAAATTATTTTCTTTTTGAAATATTAATCTTCGTCGTCCATTATGATTGTTAATGATGATTTGAGATTGTGACACATGGCATAATAAAAAAATTGCCACAGGGCATATTAATTATATTTTGGAAAAAATAAATTAAAATAATTATCTATTTTAGTAGTTGGGTAGGTCACACATAACCATAGGTAGATAGACTAGTAGGCTTTAGGACTTAAATACCTATGTATTTACTTAAGACCTACCTACCTACATAAATAAGTAAAACAATAAGACCTACTTATTTACCTAGGTAGGTAAGTAGGTAGGAAACCACAAGATTAATTGAATTATATATGTATATATATACACACATAATGTTTTACCTTTAAGGTTAAACTTTTATAAATTCATCCCAACATAGCACATATATTTTAATTGAAGCATGCAAGAGAAGATCCCTCCTTTACATAGTTTGTGAGATGAGATTTTGAAGACAAAACATATGGGTAAATCTTTTAATTGCACCCTAATTATAATTGTGTAAAACAAATTCCCACATGTTTTATGTTTGATTTTAATTTTGTAACTAATCATTTGACATAATTATTTGAATTAAATATCAAAATAATTTAATTTGATATTTGATGATTGAATTCAAATAATCACTCAATAATTACTCACTTAAATTAACAAAAAATATTATCTAAATTATTTGAGTTAATTAATCAAATTTAAATAGCTAGTTAGTTAGTGAATTTAAATAATTAGTTATTCAATAATTGATTATCTGATTTTTAATATTTATTTTTAAATCTTAATTAACTAATAAAATAATTATTTAAATTTGATTAATGAGTTCATATGAATAGTTTATTATTCAATTTAATTAATAATTTAAAATAACTAAGTATATTACATATTATTTATTATTTAATTAATTATAAAATAATAAATAATAAACATGAATTTAAATTTAAAAATATTGAGACATATGTATATGTATACCTTTATTGAATATTTAATATAATACACACATTGCTTCTAATTTCAATTCAAAAGTAGACTTTCACCCTCCACAAAATTTTATGGTTTGATTTGTATGTATGCGAACATGATATTATGAGTTGCAATGTAATGGAATATTATTAATACAATAATTGAATACCAATCACAAAAAAAAGACTACAATATTCACATTTTATATGGATAGCAAATTGATAATAGTTTATTAGTGGCCAAGTAGTGGCACTGTAATGGTCATCTAACTGTAAAATAATGCTAATATTGTGGCCCCATAATGGCACATATATCTATAACAACTAATGGCATCCAAATGGCCACATAGGGACATAGTTGTGGCACAATAATGGCACGGTAGTGGGTAATTAATAGTAGAATAATGGCCATTTAGTGGCAACATAGTAGCCAACTAGCTACACGAATAGATTTCATAATTGAAAACCAATTACAAAGTTTGTACTTCATGAATGGTGGGAATACGAACACATGGCGTAATTACACATATGAAAACTATATGTTAATTGCAAACAAGTTACTCAATGTGTAGTTCATTTTTAACAGTCCTAACTTAATTGCATGTTACAACTACAATGTAACTCCTCAAAAAGTCAAATGTAATTAATTACATACATAAATATGATGTGTATAAATTATTGCATACAAAACACATTTAGAACTATAATGCAACTACCAAACAACTAGTTTATTTTCTGACGTGGAAAAGTATTTATTAAATCATTGTATTTATGAATTGTAGTTGCATAGTTGCACTTTGAAGGACATAGTTGCAACACAATTGTACTTGAGTGGTTTTTGAGCTCTAGTTACAAGGCCATGTGATTTTGGTGAACACAATTTTTCATAGTGTTCATTGCCTCAAGTAGGTGGCTTCAAAACAAACTTTCATGCTTGAAGTAAAACATTTCATCACCTCCATAGTTGGGATTTCTCCCAACCAACAATATTCATCAATGGTGTCAACAATTGTCCCATATGTAAACATTCGAAGTGCAATTGTGCAGTTTTGAATGGTAGATAATCTAAGAACCATTGTAGCATTTCTTTTTTTGCAAAAAATATGAATCATGTTCATTAAATCCTTTTCAAGTTTTTGAGAAATAAAAACTTCCTCATCCTATAACGTCTTCTAAGGAATTTGTCATCATATATAAAGTTTGCATAGAAATAATTGAAATACATTTTTTCATGCCTAATGTGGCTTTGCCTTTCCAAGTTATGTGCCCTCCTTGGCCTAGATCCACCTCATTGTTTTTTTTTAATAGCAAGTTCAAAGGCATTTTGTAGTTGATCACCAAGATACCCATACAGCATGAACTCTTCTACCTCATCATCATTCAAAAGGTCATCAATTTGGGCTTGCAAATTCTCACTCCATGCTTGTGCCATCTTCAATTATGAATTTGTTGTAAACAATTGTGCAAGTTATAACAAAGAAAATCCCTACAACTTGGAGAACTTTGAGTTCTTGGCAAACATGTGTAAGTTGTGACAAAAAGAACAACTTATTTTTGCATGTTTCTTCCTCCTCCCAAGTTGCACACCTTTACAAAATATGCACCTTCCCAAGCTGTGAAAAACCAATGGTTTTTCAAGTTGTGTGTTGTTTAAAAACCAAGTTGAAATCCCTATGTGAAACTTGCACCTTCCCAAGCGCTTTGCTATGTACAAACCAAGTTCAAAGTCACAACAAAACAAGATACGAAGCCCCAAAAAAAGCAAAAAACCTTCTTGTTGTTTTGTTGTTCCATGTGTGGGGCAACTTTGGCCTTGCACAGTAAGTTCTTCTGCGATAGTTGCAAAGTCCCATTGTAACCTAGCTTTACCACCCTTAAATACCAAATATTAGTGGGGATGCTCCAAGGATTGAAAATGGGTTATTTTGGGAATGAAAGACCAATGTGAAGTAAGAGCCGAAGGTAGCACACATGTTATAAGTCTTTAGTATTTATCCACTATAAAAATTTAGTAAAAGAAAATTTTAATTATTGTGATTTTTTTTGAGGAGAAGAGATACTTTATGTGTAAGGTGCATGCCACCTCTATTGTAGTAGAAGTTTCATTAAAGGTAAGGTCCACTCCACATACACAAATAATTATGTCAAGCCTTTATAATGATAGTAAATGTGGTCATTTGTCAATATTTAGGAATGTTTTTTTATATTACAAATTTGGATTTTTCAAAAGTGGTAATTTTTTCATTGGGAAACACATTTTAAACTATTAAAAAAAATTCTAACAAAATTTACAAAATAATGAAAATTCACCATGTGACAAAATCATTTGTGAGGCATTCTTGAAATAAAGGTTTGTTGTGTGGCATTAATTTTAGAATGAATTTTCAAAATGTACCACTATGAAGACCTCATTTAGAGAAAAAAATGGAGTAAACATTCTATGTTGCACAACTAACACCAAAAATTCCTGCTATGGAAACCCAAGGCCATCATTATTAAAAAGTTTTACACCAAAATGCCCTATAATAACAAATCTTACACCATAAAGCTTCAAGGTAATGAAAAACTTGTGGTTTAAATCCCATGGAAAACATTTTATCATGCAAATGAGTGACGCTAGCAAAGTGAATGGGTGAGCAAGCTCACATGAAAAAGAAGGAATCTTAAGGAATATTCCATGCCACATCATGGAATATTCCAAATATATTATTTTGCCACGTGGTATTAATGTATGACATGGCAAAATATTCCACACCTTGTCGTGGAATATTTTTCCATGTCACATGTGATTTGTTGGGGGAATCAGCAATGATTTAGTGACTCTAAACATATTATCATTTTTGGTGCAACCAATGCTCCAAATATTTTTAAGTTTTTATAGAATGACTTCAATACTTTTAAAACTATTGAAATGACAAAAAACTACATGACTAAGAATTATTTGATGAATTCAAACTAATAAATATATTGATTCTTCGACAAACATGTGCTATGATGGCAATAAAATAAGACAATATACATGAAAGCACATTATGACTATCAATGGGTTTATTGCAAATAAAATGTATAAAGTTTTATCAAGTCACATACTTTGATGCCACACCATTAATGTATAATCACCAAAACAAAAAGATGTACATTTCATAAGAACAATTGAAATAATACATAGTGGAGAAAAAATTGTTTAGTTGTAACTAGAAACAAAACTTTCTACATAGTGAAGGCAACTACAACAAGCTTGATGAATAAAAAAACCCAATTGATTTGAAACAAATGCAATTGTTATGTACTATCACGAGAGTCCAAAGGCTTTAAAGCGTTCTAACAAACACTGAACTTCATCCCAACTCCACGTGTAGTAATGAATGAACTCTTCTATGAACCCACAGAACATAATCATTTGCAAGATGTGATAAACATGTTTACAATGCGCATATGCCCCATGGGCACCCAAAGAACCTACCAACATTTTGACAAAGTAAACACATGAACATCCAAGGAATTTACCAATAGTGATGTCATATCAATTGTCATTGGAAAGAATATTGTAAATTTGTCCATACCTAAGTGGCAGGACATCAATAATGGGGAAAACAGTGCATTGGAGAAATAACCTACTAGCTTCCCAATTGTTCGTGTGCTATTGTGTTATTTTGAACACAAAAGGCCATCTCACCTTTTTGCTACCATGAATTGTAGGCCAACAATTTGCATTGGATGGCCTCACAAGGTTGTGACAACTCATAGTAAGCACATGGGAATTGCTTGAACTAGAAGATTGGAAACTATATAAACTTTGAACATTGTTTCTATGCAAGTAGTCAAAGGAAAACCATGCCTCTTCTAGAGTTGTTACCTCCTTTTGAGTCAAGTTAATACCTTCTTAGATGGGCCATATGGTTGGAACTGCAGGCCTAACAACTGCAAATTTTCAGGTTGTCCCACCCACACAACAACTCAAGTCATCGAGACAAAACTAGTGCTTATGGTGTTTGAATGATCCACTATGTTATTCAAACCAAAAACCTGAATAACATGGAATAGGAGTTCCACTTATTGATTTGTAAATGTCGATCCTTGCTCTACATTGAGTGTCATGGTTTTTTGGAATGAAGAACATTGAATTGCAGATTTGGGTGGGCAACATAGAATACTCCACTGGCCATCAACACAATTTTTTTTTTTCAACTCCAAGCGATCTAACCAAATGGCGGTTGTTGAATGTGTACATCCTTCACAAAATTGAGTTCATGAGCTAAAATAGATACCCATGGATGAGAGACATTCACATGGTCAGGATAATGGGAATGTTTTTTTGTGCCTGGAGGACAATCAGAAGGTCACTTGGCAAACCCAAACACCTCTTCTCCCTCAAGATGCGGAAGGTGATCTGTGAAAGATGACCCAATTGTGAAATTTGCCATAGTAGCCACAAGTTTGGTAAGATCACTTGATCCTTGTGCCCTCCTCAACAACAATTCATTTTTGTCAAGTCCATGACCAACTAGGCCACCTTACAAGTATTGTCTATATAACGTAAACTATTTGAAAGCACAAACATCATTGGACGTCGCTATGTATAGACAAGTGTCGCGTTTTTTTGACTATCACAACCAGATGTTATGCATAGTTTCTACCAAATTACAAGTGGGCATGTTCACCCACTCCTCATCATTGAACTTCTATAGGTCAAAAGAAATGAAACGTCAACAAAATCTAAAATGTCAAAACAGAGTTGGAATGAGAGTGCAAATGGAATTGGAGAGCAAATGGAATTACTATGTTAAATGCAAATAAGAAAGAGAGAATCATAAAAAGTTGAGAGACGAAATACTCACATGGACCATAAACCCTCCCCATTGTCTACCACAAAAATGCCAAAAGCTAAACTAATTGCCAAGCTCATGGACACCTATGTCATAAACAACCCTTGACAAGAGCCACCAACAATGAATTAGAGCATACATACTATCGACCTCCCCAAAGGATTTTGCACCCTTGTACTGGTGGCAAAGAGAGATGTGTTGATCTTGAAATTTGGGTTTGATTAGTTGTTTAGTGTGCTTATCGAATGATTAAGTCCAGCGGAATAAACATGTGCACTCCTTGTCAATCATCCTCACAAAGGGGTCCCCCAATCCATAAACAATTCTAACAACATTCCAATTGGCTTATGCACTATTAGCCACGAATCCCTTGAAATTCAATTTTGGAAAGTTGTGCTTTTGCATCATGTCATTAAGCTTTGTCCACATTACTTCACTATTAGAATTCCTATTTTTTTTACTAGAAATTTTGGTCAAAAAAGACCCATTTTGGACAAGCATAAAAAAAACCTCCCAATCATTTTGGACAAGTTGTTTTGAACTTGTCCATTGTGACTAGGCCATGTACTTTTTGACAAAGCTTAAGTTGGCATTTTTGGCTAATCATTTCAACTAGTATTTTTGACTAGTCATTTCGACTTGCATTTTTTACTAGTCAATCTAATAATCAAATGATTTTTTGAATGGTCAAACACCATTTTGACTAAGCAAATGCCATGTGGCATTTAAACAATGGCCACCTAGGCTATGCACATGGCATTTAAACATTGGCCATCTAAGTTATGCCATGTGGCATTTAAACATTGGCCATTAGGTTATGCCACATGGATAGAACCTAAATAACCTAGGTTAGACCTAAAATTAGATACCCACTCCTAAGGTTGCTATGTCTAAGAACCTGCAATTTAAAACTCCTAGGCCTATGTCAAGGAGCCTATAACTAGCAACTAGGTATAGGAGCCTAAAGTAGGCTAGGGCAACCTAAGCTATGACCTTCACTAGGCTTAAATGTACACCACTTAGATTAAGCTTAGACTTAGGGGAAGCTTGATTTTATTCTTGAAAAGTTATATATCTAACTTTACATAAGTGTTGCTTAACGACTATAGTTGGTATCAACCATAGCTAAAAAACATATGTAAAATGCAAATGAGTAGATTGAGTTGAGGTAAATCTAGCTTTGAAATTCCACAATATGTAAATTTTCTATCTTCCATGCTTATAGTTGGTGCCAACTATAGGGTTTCTTAACAAAATCAATCATATTTTGAATTTTTTATTTGCATTCTTTGAATTGTAAATTTCTTGTGGGTTCCACTTCATAACCCTTTCACCCTACAGTTGGTGTCGACTATAAAGGAAAATCCTCTCAAATCCTCGCATGATATTGTTTATCTTCCCTTATATGCTCTCTATCATCTATCTACATCCTTTACCCATCAAAATCTTCATAGTCAGCACCAACTAAGAGAACTTTGTCACTAGTATTAGTTATTATTTTACAATTGAAAATCTTTTTTTCAATGGTCAACACCAACTGTAAGGCCAAATGTTCAAAAACATTCCCTTCAAAATATAACCTCCTTGGATAATAACTCTTTTTTTTTCATTTTCTTGCATTACCATTCTCTTCTTTTTGTTTGTCATGGATATAATTGTTCTCTTGTAACTAACTAATTATCTCTCATTTGTGTTATCATAGGGGGAGTCCAATTGCCAGAGGATCATAGAGATAATTCAATGTTAGAATAAATTGAATACTTCGGAGGTTCTGGACAAGTACAAAATCCTCTTGAAGAATAAAGGGAGGATGAATATCCCTTTATGTCGACTCCTCATCATGTTGATTGTTAGGCTGGCTTTGAAAATCAATGTGCTTAAGATGGAGTAGGTGTTCTTCACGAGTTATTGAGAAGGTGAAAGGGCATTTTATGTTTCTTCAACAAACTGGCAAGGTGAGGAAGAATATGTGTGCAATTACGTTGATACTTGGGGTTTTCTTTGGAAAAAGAAGAATACAAAATTTGAAAAATTCTTGGTCAAGGATTTGCATCTTTGCTAATTATCAAGAATAATGTTTCATGTTTGGGACAATAATCATCCCCTTCAAGCTTAGTGACCATACATTGATGTGAACCATCCCAACAAGCTTGAATGGCACATCAAGGTCGATTCATTTGTTTTGACACAACAAATGGCCTAGTCAAATTGCTTATAGCTATGACTGACATAAACAAGTGAATTTCCATTGTCAATGTCTATTTTATTTTCCACAAATGTCAAACGGTGCCTTGTTAATGTTTAACATTCTTTTTTTTTTGCAGGTCCATTTAAATGGACCATGTGAAGTCGTCACTTGTTCATGATTTCTTCCACATTCAATCCATTGAAATGATTCCATTCCACAAATTTGAAGTCATTCCAAATGCCTAGTATAAAAAATGCGAGAATAAAATAAAAAAGACTTGGTATAACCTCACACAAGAGGCATTTTTTGAATTTTTGTATAAGGTAAACTTCAAAATCTTTTTAAAAATTAACTCCATTCTCTAGAACAGTTGCATTTGATTTTGAGCCAAATGTATTTCTATAGAGGGAACTTGTGGCTGTTGTTGACACCATGCATTGTTTGTATTATGCAGATGTTCCAAATCCCACTTTGCGAGACTTAGAAACGCTAGCTTCGTCAAGTTATAAGGCAATGGAGAATGTTCGAAAGGAACACATGACAACATTCCATAAAAGACTACCCGTCTGTGACCCAACACTTGACCCAAAATTCTCCAACAAGTACAAGTTCACTACAACATGAATCCTAACCCAAAAATGATGATTAAAAAATTACAGCTACTCATTTCTTTGCAAGTGAACAATGAGCAGAAGGTTTCTTGGCTCAAGAAATGGAACCAGTCCTCAATTTTCAAGGAAGCTTAGAAATTTCCCAAGGTCGAGTTGTTGAATACCATTTTTGAAAAATGGCTTCACAAGGCAACATTTTGGTTTCAACTACCCTGCTTGTTCATCTTGATTATACATTGATATTCTCTTTACACTTTTTCATTGGGCATTCTTGTTAATGGCTTTGCATTTGTGTTCTCATTGTAGTTGGAAATGGCAGCCAAAAAACTTTTTAATAACACAATCACGGACCTTGGTCTGTCTATCTTCAAGAATATCAAGGTTCAAAGTCTTGAGGAGTTCATAAGTCACTGGAAGCTTGAATTATGGGAGCTTCTATTTTATCATGAATTCAAATTGAAGGGTGGAATCTTGAAAAGCAAAACTTGGCAACAACAAACTAGTGGTGAGGAAACTCTAAAATGAGTGATTTACAGGTAAAGGACATATCCTCCTTTCCATGTTCCAACCTAATTTTGTGCTTGACTTCAAGAACAATATTCCACTCATTTAACCCCATTCCCTTGCCATAAGTATTTCTCCCATGTTCTACTTGCAAAGGAGGCAATTTGTAGCTTGCTTTCGCTTCTTAGGATCTAGTGCGATCCTAAAGCAAAAAGCACCATGTACAAGAAGGATTTCTTGAAGGAGTGGTCGAGTGGCCACATGGCATCCTATGGGTGGTACTTAAACTGCCCAACTAACAATACCCCAAAATCAGAATGTGGGTTAAGGGAAAAGTTTGAGGACATTTGTCTTAACAAGCCCATTTCAATTGATTTTAATTTTAGGGGTGGGAAAAGGAGCCAAAATGCCAAAAGTTGAGGAAGACCAATGACCAATTTGCTGGACCTTTAAGATAAATGAGATGAACATGATCTAGAACAAGAGGAGGTAGCTCCAAACCCAAAAGGTTTATATTTTCGAATTGTCCACCAGAGGAGGCAACTCCTGAATGTTGACGCAAATCTTAATTTGGATCTTTTTCAAAATCCCATCCCAAATCCCATCAAACTCTTGAGTAGCGACAATTCCCTCTTACAGCTATATGTTAAAGCTTACAATCTTTCATGGCTAAACATGGTGGTGGCAAGGGTTTTTTCTAGCTCATGGCCTACTCAATTTGACAAATTGAATATGATGTTTTCAAAGGTACGAATAGGAAACTCCTTATGTCCATTTCACTTGATTCCCATTATTATGGATGTTACTAACAGTTTTCCTTCTGCTTTGGAGGATTTTACAACTATCAAGCATGTTCTCTTCATTGTTAAAATTCCTTCAAACTTGTCAATCTTTCTTGTCTTAATACCTCCCATTGCTATCCCCTCTTGGAACCATCACATAGATAATTATGTGTACGAGATATTTGGTTTCACCAACAAATACATGGAAAGGAATAGCGCAGTTCTTATTTTCCATGATGATGACCTTTGTGTCTTCAAGGAAATCAAGTCCTTCTTAGACACAAATGGCTATCAGATTCAATTCAAATGGGTAGTCATTAATTCTTTATTGTGGATGAACTACAGAATCAAAGGCAAAATGGTAATTCCCTTACTATATGGTATTTACATTACCTATCATTCCATAGAATTGTATTGGACTAACTCTTATCATTCATTATCTTGTAGACTCGATTAAGCTAGGTGACTTTTCTTGTTTGCCAAATGGGTGGATTCCAATTTCAAGAAAGTCGCCCACAAATGGTGAGGCTTGGTGTTCCTATGAATGAGGATGATATTTTGTCAAATCACAAACATTAATATAATGGAGAAATCAAGCAAAGGTATACCATTCAAAGGAGGTCAAGAGATGCATTTGTCCACATTAAAGGCTTTTATTCACCTATGTAGCACTCTTAGTTCTCTAGTAGTCACCATGAACTCATCAACTGGTATGTCATCTTAATTTCTCTTTGCAAGCTTAAAACATTAGTCTGTGTTTTTTGATGATTAAAATATTACTTTTTTTGATTGTTTGGTATGGAATTGCATTTGAGCCTGTCAGTTTATTAGTCGCAATGTTTTTGTGTTAAAACCTAACGATGATGTATATGAAGAGGTCGTGAAACCTCTTTTGGAGAAATCTAAACGTAATTTTGAGTTTGGTTTTTCTTCTCAACCTCTCCTAGATTCACCACTCGAGAAAATAACTTGAGTCAATATCAATTGTGAATAAGTTGACATTAGTCATTATTGATTGTGTTTTTCATAGTTATTCTACCTCTCATTTCAAACTAATGTTCTATGTTTTGTGTAGAGATATCCAGCTTGATCATTCTCGATTTATGCCATTCTATGCCTTGAGGGACTTCTTCCCAAACCCCCCTCCGAACAACTATTTGCTAGGATATGTTGAGGACGTTGTTCAACACATGGCCTCACTACCTTCTCCAAAATTCACTAAGAGCGAAAGATCATATGACCATGGTGTTTTAAACCTTATTGACAATGAGGCAATAGAATGTTTGGAATAATGTCTCCTATTTATGTTATATTTGGAATTTGTTGTCAGGTTTAGATTTGTGCTATTTGGTGTTTCTTGTGAATTCTATTCAAGTTCTTATTGTTGTGCAATAAAATTATTCCAATGATTTTTTTCCATCATCATCTCAACAAACAAATTGATTTGATGTTAATGAATTTCGATACTTATTTTCTTTTATGTATTCTAAATCATCTATAAAGTTTGCAAGAATGAAACTGAATAATACCTCAATGAAAGATGCATGTTTTGATCAATTTTGCATTTGAATTTATGAAAATAATTTCACAGCGTAATTGCCCCATTTTTTCCCTTTGAATATTGAAAACATGCCCAACCTTAAGGGGCATAGTATCTTGATCATTTTTTTACCCACATTTCCCACATAAATTCAATTGTTTTCATTCATATCAATGTTTTTGTTTTTCTTAGAACTTTGTTCCTTCCATTTCATTCCTTCCAATGTTGAAATAGGATCCAAACTATTAATCTTATCAAAACTATTAATTCCATATTGATGAAAATAAAATTTAAATTTAAAATATTTACAACATAAAAAATTCAATTATATTGTAAGTAAATAATTTCAATTTTTTTTTTCCCTCCCCCTATGGTCGTTACAAATGTTGTTCATTTTTTTTAAATACAATTTTTTTGATTTCTTCCCCCCCCCCCCCATATACCATTGCTTTATAGGATTTGTATCACTCCTTCCCTTCAATTTTAGTAATTTGAATGTTGAAAATCTACGATAACTATTTCCTTCAGCATCAATAAATATTAGTTATAAATTACAAATATTTTATCATAAATAATTAGTTTTTTTTAGTCAAAAATTTATTTAAATTTTTTTTCAATTCCCCCTATGGCCAAAATATAATTTTCATCCACTATTTAAACTTTATTTTCTTGAAAATATTTTTTAAATTTTCATTTGTTGAATTTTATACATTTCATTTTTTTTTACCCCCTATTATAGTTGACGCCAACCATAGCAAGGACGCATTTTTCAACATCAAATCCCATTATTTGATAAAGGCACATGTCATTGAAACGAAATTTATAAGTGAACTTGAACTTATAATTAATCTCAAATAGTCGTAATATTTAAATAATAAATTCAAAGATATTTATGCACTCATTTTGAATGAAGTATGGGCATCCCTCTAAATATATATTTATTTGTTAATTTTATTGACTATCACATTGTTGTCATTAACACATTTAATCACTAATTAAGTTTAATTTCTTAATTATATCTAAATTTGGTAAATGACATACTTGGGCCATTTATTTTTATAGGCAAAATTTATTGAATCATCACAAAAAGTTTTTTTTTCCTATTTTATTGTTACATTTTATGTTTGTTTAGTTATTAGAAAAAATATATATTTCCCCCACTACGGCATTTCAATTTTTCAATTTTTTTTTTTTTTCAACGTACAAATAATAGCAAGAGTGATTTGATTAATCACTCCATTCCCAAGCCCCCTCTATCTACGACCTTAACTATAGACACAATTGAATCAACATGAAAATTGGAACCCAACAAAAAACTATTATTGGTTCATTCATCCTACATGATGCAATGATGGGTGTTTTCTCATTGTTGCAATTGCACTATGAAACCAATTTTTTCGTTGACATGATATATTGGAATCCAAGTGCAATTACCATTTTCCCTCTTCTTTAGGACATGTTGATCTAGTTTTATGACCAAATCAATGATAGATTTGCATTCAAAATACTTGATGTATCTTTTGTCTTCCTTTGTGTTATTTTATTCCATGTAATTACATTTGCTTGCTTATTGTTAGCCTTTTGTTAGTATCATCATTTCTTTGTAGGATCATTGAGTTGATATATGATTGAGCCCAATTATCCACTGAATTAAATATAGTTCTTTTTGTCACCATTGTGGTTATTCAACTATCATTTTAGAGCTATGTGTTACCCAACTGAATCTAGAAACTTCATTATAAGGCTCCAATGTTCACTATTTCCAATACAAATTGGAACTACACATATTGTTATTTTGAATGTTTTGTGAACTTCCAAACATTGCATTTAATTCAATTGTTTGTAATGCAAAATCTTACTAAATCTAAGGCTTATAGTCAATAGCAATTGATACTTTTAAGCACTCTAGTTGGTATTATAAAATAGTTCCTTGATTTCTTTCTACATCCTATAAGTGCAACACATACCTACACAACACTACACATTTTCCATTAAATATTTACATGAAATATGTGCAACACATATCCACACAATACCATAGAGTCCACTAGTATAATATCAACCATTATTGTTTTCAATCCAACATAGGGCTATTCTTTGCAGATTTGTATTTACTACATTAGATTGATCATCTTCCTTGTTCAAAATACCAACTCGCTTGCCAAACTATGGACTAGACTTTAGATGGGACTTTGGACTACACTATCAACTAGACCCACTTATTCGTCAAAAGGAATAAGTTTCAGTCATATTTGTTTTTGACTATTCTATTTACAAAAAAATCCCATGCATTTTAAGTTCTTAAAAAATACGCTTGAAAAAATTGTAACTCCCATAACTTCTTTTCTTTTCATTGCAAATTTCCATCCATTAGTGCATCTCATCTTTTAAATCAATGTTTTTGCTACATTACATTCATCGTAATCCTTAGGGAACATGTTGTAATTTACCAGGTCACTTTCACTTTCAAACAATTCAAGAATCAATGGAAATTTAAACTCTTTGTTGTTGCGTCTATTTTTCAACATTCTTATACATGGATATTCTATTTTCACATTGATCCTCTCTATGATTGTCTCAATGAGTTTAAAATTGTGTCTCCCATGTTCTGCATTCAAACCATCAATATCCACATCACCTTCATTTTTTGTTTCTAGTGTTTCTGAAGGAATGTAATACTCCTCACTATAAGCATTTGTATAGGTATGTTCCTCAATTTCATGAACTGATTGTTTCTTTTGATTGATAATTAACATCATGAAACAAGATCAATCAACTCTAGTTTCTTCTTATCAACAATGTCATGTGCTTTTGCTCTACATTCTCAAATTCTTATGCAAAATGGGTTACTTACATTCTTGTCAACAATCCTCACTGTGTGTGTTCCTATGGTCTTAAACATATGATGGTGACCCTCCTTTCGCTTAATGCCACGAATTGACAATGAATCTGTTGCATGACCCAAAAAATTCTTCATCCTCACTTCTCCTTTTTTAGACGTCAATTATGATGGTGTTCTTGGTTCCTCCTCTTGCTCTAGTGTTCCTTCTTTCTATTCTACTAATGCTTCCCAGTTTGCATCATATTTTAAAATCGGCAACTCGTAGTCGTTGTCTTGTGGATCACTTTCATTTTTTGGCCATTTCTTGTTTAACATTTCTACCAATGAATATTGGTCTGCTTTGTTCGTCCCCAATATATATTCTACTTGGCATAGTAAACAAGTCCTATAATTATGGTTTGTTGGTTTAGTTGACCACGGATTATCTCTAAGGGCTTGTTGCAAGTTGTTCACAAAATTTGAATCGAACATTTGTATCACTATGACATAGACTTTGTATTCTTGCATGTTATTTCTCGATTCCCAATATCCCACTCAAACATTGTAGTCTGTGATCCACTACTAAATACAAATCCAAGTCTCAAGGAGTTTTAGTAGGCATTCTCATAGTTCGAAACTTACCCTTGCAATGAAATGCAATCTACGTCCACTATGCCTTTTTTTCATTACATATAGCCTTTAAAGAGGTTCTTGTCCATTTTGAATTTATCATTTTCTAGCATTTGTCTTACTGTATGGGTTGTGAACATTTATGTTTGTCAATTATCAAAATTCTATGATTTGATTAGTGATTTTTTATGTCAACAATCATAGTAGATATTTCATTTTTGAGTTTAATTAATGTAATCAAAATGTGCCAAGTACATAAAAGGTCAAATTGACTATCATCTTGAGGAATTCGTCATGGTCATTCTTTTGGCTCAAAAATTTCCTTATTTCATGCATAAATTTGTAAGTGGTAGTTTGCTAGTAATCAATGATCTATTTGTCGTTGATTGTTAAAAAATCAATTGAGACATATTGAGTAAGGCAATTAAGTATGTGAATTAATAATACTAGGTTGGAGGATACAATCCTTTAGTCTATGTATTAGGATTCTTTGGATCTTCAAAAATTAAGAATTCTTGGATTTTTAAGGAAGTAAAATCTTTTTTTCCAATTTTAGCCTTAATTCATATCAAAATGTCTAATGAACCAAAAATTACTCCAAAGAATGGTATTTTGGTTTCTTCATCAATTTTTGGGATGTCTTTTTTTCAACTATCATAGACATTTTATGGTTTTAATGTAGGGCCTATCATCTGACGATTCACAGGTTGTTTTAACACTTTGTTTTTTAAATCTTATAGCACCCAAACTCACCTGCCTAAAGTTGCATAGAGTTGTTTATTGGGTTGCATAAATTCTATTGATAAGAGGTTGCCAAGGGAAACCAAGTCTTTTGTCGACAAATCTTGTAATAAACTTGTGAAAAAATGTTATGGAATTAGTTTCTTTAAACTTGCACGTTCTTGAAGGAATTCCATGGCATGTGTAAACATCACCTAATGATAGTCTTCCATATCCTCCTTCAATATGTTTACAATTTCTTTGAGCAATGCAAGACTTTCTTTGAGAATTTCTGCATTCGCCCATCGCCATGCTACCCATTCAATTGTTTTGTCAATTTTTGCATTCGCCCATCGCCATGCTACCCATTCAATTGTTTTGTCAATTTTTGCATTCGCCCATCGCCATGCTACCCATTCAATTGTTTTGTCAATTTCCTTTTTTCAATTTGTTCCCCATGTTTTGATTTCTAGCAAATTCTTTAGGGGGTCTAGTAAAGTTGGATCTTTTGGATATTCCAAAAGTTTTGTTGTCATTTCACATATTCTATCTAATATGCTTGAGATTAATGTGTATTCAATTATAGTTTTCAAAGTGTTTGGTGAGACCATTCCTATAGATTTTCGTTTTGCCAAAGTAAAATAGATGTGTAACAATTGCAAATGGATGGTAGTTGTAGAAAAGTTGGAACTAGTAAGTCAAGTGGAGATGGGGAAAAGAATGTAGTTTTTTTCTTCAAGAGGCAAGAATGATCTTAGATGTAAAAGGTTTGATAGATTGAATTCAAATAAGAAGCAGTGTGAAATGGTCTTGAAAATGTGTAGCTTCATATTATTTCAATACCCAATGGGAACATACTTCTTGGAAATGAACAGGTAGTGTTTTTGTTGACACAAACCTCTTGGTTGTGAACAAATTTTGTTCATCCATTTATATTGTTCATCCATTTTTATGTTTCATCAATCTTTTTCATCCATAATTATCATTCATCCATGTACATGTGGCAAAATATTCCTCCATGTCATGATATATTTTATGCCATGTGTCAAGGAATATTCTTCTAATATTCCTTCGACGTTAATAAAATATTCCAAAAAATATTCGTTTTTGTTCACCTATTCACGTTCATGCTCCCATGCTCACCATTTAACATCCCCCCATGCAAATTACCCTCCAACTACACTAAGAAATAATGGTCAAGTTTTCCTTATAGAGTAAATGCCTAGGATACTAGCATTACGAAAATAGAGGGCCCAAGATTAGGTTATAGTTGAATTCCACCTCACATTTTTGAAATGTCTCCCATTCATGGATTTACTCATTGTAAAGCACAAGGTGAAGTGATCATAAACTTAAACATAGGTGAATGATGAGATGTAGGATTGGGAGGATTTTTGCACATAGTAGTTAAGAGTGAGTGGGATCTTACTCTTGCAAATATGCGTTAAATATTTCCCACTCTTAAGGAATACATGAAATGTCTCTCCTCTTCTCTACAAGGGTTATTCATGAATATAATGTGCCTTCCAAGTACACAAGGGAATTTCACCAAGTGCTTTACATAGAGGAAGAGACCATTTGTGTCTTAAAACCCTTTTGAAACTTGAGATACACTTTTGCAAGGCAAGTAGGTGTCAAGGTACACAAAATTCTAAAAGGATAAAAAGAGGCCATTCTCCTACATTAAAATTTGTGATTTTTAAAAATCCTAGCAAGTAAGAATGGTGTGAAATGTAGAATACAAATATTTTAGTTGGAGTACATGAATGAAGATAGATCTTGGTTCTCTATGTTGGAAATATTGTGCATCAAACTAACTAATTATGATGAGACTGATATGGATCATAGAACCCTTATTTAATCCTTTGGTTTTATGTGATGATTTTGAACTTTTGTTCACCAAATTTATTTATACAACCTTTCTTTTCAATGAAATATCCAAATTATCATGCATAATTCAAATTTCCTTTTTTCACATTTCAAAACAAGGGATCCCACAAAAAATGGTGCATTCAAGCTATTTTAAAGGAAATTTTGATGTTACATCATGTATCCAAAACTCAGAATTATGGGTGTATTCATGATTGGGTTACCAAAAAGGAATGACCTATATTTTAAGGGTCCTACAATGGACAACTTTGGATTTTTTTATTTTACATGATTATAATTATAGTGGATTGTTGTATGCCAATAGATAATATGATGTTTTGTTAAATTAATAAAGACATTTTAAAATAATTTGAATATTATGTTAATGTCATTTTGAGTCCTTTAAACTAGCTATATCAAGTGTCTAAATTGGTTTCAACACGTTATGGTTCTATCCATCTATGCAATGAAATCCTCTTCAAACAAAAGACGTGTCCATATCATCGGCTCTTTCAAAGCTCATAACTTTTTACACATAGGGCAAAATTTATGTTTGTTTGTTTTTACTTTTGGATTTTTTCATTTCATGTTTCCCTATTTGTGTTCCTTTCAATGTCATTGTCAACATGGTTAACTTATCTCAAAAATCAGTTGTTAATTGCTTCATTGCAATTGCATATTTATCATGTGCATGGTCCATATCTTCCAAAAACATTTGCGTGGTTTATTTCACCTTCATTCATAGCCAAATATTTTGGGTTTTATGATGAAATGAAGAACTCGTCACTTTTTGTTTTTGCATAGTCATTTGCACAATTGATATTCACATCCTTGTATTATGAACTTCTCAGAGTTTTTGACTTGATATTCCCCATCAATGGATGATGCAATGCGTAATATCTACAAACCCAACCAAAACATTAATCCACCATCACATAAAATAATGTCAAAAATGTGGGGTACCCTTTTTTTCTTCTTTAAAAAATAAGTTTCAATTCCAAATTAGCCCTTCTTTTCAAGTCAAAACCAAGACAATGCATTTTTTAGCATCTCCCTACCTCTTTAAATTTCAGTCTTGTATAGTTATGTGATAAAACTTGCATTGTTTTGTGTCTTCATTGCTATAGGTGGTCTCTTTTACGAATGTACTAAGGTGAGCCTACTTTTTTTACTAGCCATGGTTCATCATCAAAATTGTTCCAAGAAGCATGGGTGTCATTTGATGCACTTTGTTATTCGTTCATGAACTCCTTTGAAGGCCCTTTAAATATGGCAAATTAGTCTACTTTTCCACCTCATCTCTATTCTCATGTCCAACACCAATGGGTTTTCTTATTTGTTATACACAAGGACATGGGTATTCTATGTGTCATGTTCTAGGTTTGAATTTTTTTTTAGCAATTTTTTATAAATTACATGGTTAATAGCTTCTTTTCTTGATTTTTGATCCCCCAAAAATGGTCCAATTTCTTCCAAAAATGTGGTAGATGTAGTTTTGGTTAATCAATTGCATTAGATGTGGATTGTCTCCAAGAGCTTTTTGCAAGCCATTTAAAAATTTGGGAATATACATCTAAATTACTATTGCATAAATATTGTAGTCCTCCAACTCTTTTTTTGACACCCAATATCCAACATCTATTTTGAATTCTATATCTACCTTTGCCATTTCACTTTGCCCTATAAGTGAATATAAGTCTAGGTCTACTGAAATTCTACAAGCATGTTGTTTAATCACTCTATACATAGTTGTAGTGGTCTTTTGATGCTTACTTGGAAGAACTAAAATTGTAAAATATATAGTTTATGCATAGTTGATGGACAATGTTTATTTTAGATGCAAATGATACTGACATAATCAATATTGAAATAATGGATGTGTATATGCATGAAATTTTTAAAAATATATTTTGGGTTGTGATAACTTTGTTTGTCCCTTTGGAACTTCACAATAAAAGGAGTAAAAAATATGATATATTACTACGAAATGCACCATATTTTTTTTTTAATTCCTCCCAAAATTGTTTCAAAATTATTGAAGTCGGATCAATTAAAAGAACTTTCCTTGTTACATATCCAAGACGTTCATCAAGAAAAAATATCAACACTATCTTACAAATTTCCACCTCTATCAATTGTTTCATAATTAATGAAGTTAGCTCAATTAAAAAAACTTCCCCCATTATTATTCCAAGACTTTCATCAATAAAAAATATTTGGTTCCAAAAAGTCAATGTGTTCAAATAATATTTTACTATTTTTGGCCACAACATTATGGTGGATTTATTGAATGTGGGAACTTAATGGATTTTTTTTGAATAGCCATTATTTGAATAATGTCACTTTTAGGAAGTTCATGTAACGATTTAATTGCTTATGAGATCTCTTATAGTAAAGATGACATTGTTTTTGAAAGGCATTGTAGTGGTCATAAACACCTCCACTACAAGGTCCTTTAAACTCACTAAACAAAAAAAAATTTGTTGTTAATCTAAATAATCCTCTAACAATGTAATATGTGTGATATTTTTTTCCTATTTATTGGGGTTGTGATATATTTTATCATGTCAGCTCTTGACTACTAAATTTTTTAAACTTTATTTATGTCACATCCTATTCAAAACAAGATCTTAAATGTGATGACATTTGTCAATCTTTTGAAATGATCACTATATGTCATTTATATTTATTTCTCAATTATATATTGAAGTATGTCCTCCCAATAGTTCCGTTGAGGGAAAAAATGTTTAATGTTATTCAAGGCTTGTTTTGTAAAAATGAATTCTTTTTTTATATAATGTTCCTCTATCATTCAAGCACATTCTAAAAACAAAATCCAATTATGCAAGTAGTCCAAGCACTCCATGTGTACACTATGATGTGGTTAATGTGTGAAAATGTTCACATATATCAAACAATATTAGAATATTCTTTTGACGTCGTGGCATCTTGGGACATATCAAAAAATATTCAATCCACATCAAATGAATGTGTAAAAAAATTCCCATGAATATTCCAAAGATATTGTTTCTTGTTCATGTTCATTTGCTCATGTTCACACTCACATAATAGCATTCATGTCCTTCACACAAACATGCTTCAATCACAAAAATCTTGCTATCCCATGATCTTAGTAAACTTTATTGACCTTTGATTCAAACTTCTTTTTTTTTCATTAATTGCAAGTTCTATAATAACCCCAAAAAGGACTTTGGGAACAACTTTAAAATGTCCAAAATATGCAATTTCCCTTTAAAGATTCATGAGCAACAATTGTAGTAGGAGGCACATCAACCATGTGTGACAATCGTTAGAGGTAGAGGCAAAGGAGGTACTAGGTGTAAGAAGGGATGCGTTGTCTTGAAAAGTAAAGTTACTACAACAAGGATTGGAAAAGAAATGAAATATGAAATTGGTAGGGGGGCTTTATGGGCACCATATAGCCAATAAAAGAAACATGTAACATGAATTGGTAGCAAAGTACACAGAAAGCAAAACAAAATTAATAAAATCCTGATTCAAGCCAAACAGAAGGGAAGAACCTAAATGTTAGGGCATTGCATCGGATTTCTTCGACGAAGCAAACAAGACACACTAGGTACACGGTGCTGGAAGGCGATCCCCGGTACCACTACTTCAGTGCCATCTTCAAGTTCGTCCCTGGAGCAGCTACCGGTACCACTGACGCAACATGGACCGCCATTTATACACCAGTGGGCGACATGGGACCTCCTGAGCACATCGAGTAGATTGCTGTCCTCGTGTTCAAAGCCCTGGCACGTGCTTTCAAGGCCAATTAACTTGCTTCATCTCCTGCTTAAGCACACCCATCCATATCTCTGCAGTTCTGGTAGGGTATTTTTTTGTTACTTAATTGTAAGTTACCTGGGATTAGTATTTACTTTTTTTATTGATCAATATGTTAAAATTTGAAAGTTAATAAATATTTTTAAAAACTTGTTTACAAATTTAAAAACTTTTTAAAAGCTCTATTCTCAAATGCTTTGTTTTTTTTTTTGTGAATTGTTCGTATAAGTTTACCTTTCGACATTCACAGCTACAGTAGATCAATTGACAAATAGCCTTCAAGGTTTATGTCTGTAGGGTAAAGCTCCAGAGTCAGGGCATCCCCAAAATAGGAGAGGCCTAGGAGGAGGTGGTAGCAAAGTCTGGCCCAAAATGTCCATGACCCATGGGCTTTACCTCTCATAAAGCATGAGGCTAACATTATCAAAAACATAAACTTATGTAAATCATGAGGTGTTGAAGAGGGAGGGTTCTTACACTTACTCCTTTAAGGGTGGGACGGATCTTACATTTACTTACACCCTCCCACTCTTAAGCAGGCGTAATATTCTGAGCATAAGGTGCCCCCCAAATGCACTAGGAAATCTCCCCAAGTGCTTTCTGTGTAGGATAAAACTCAAGGCCACCTGCTTCACCAGGAAAGGGGCCATGGATATCAAACTTGAATATCCTCAGCATGCTGATCACATTGCTCACCCAGGCACTCTCCTAATCTGCTGCCAAACTTTGATCCATCTGCAACCACAATTCTGCTATGAATGCAAATGTACAGTTTCAATCAAAAGAGATATGCACATCCCAACTGACTGACTTGCATTAAAGCATGGCATGTCACATAGGAACTGAACATGAAAACATGTTTGAGCTGTAGATGACTTGAGTCAGGTTTCATTCTGCAAAGATGAAGCCAGCCAGATTCAGATCCACTGTAAATTATGGGAAAAGACTAGACTTCACATTGGCAGCTGCAACAAGACTTGCACTACCTGCAATACCTCAATCAAGCAGAGAAACAGAGAAGCTCAGTTAAAGAGAGTCAAAAGTTCAGAACAATGAATGGTTCCAGAACAATCTGCTTTGATAGATGCTCAAGTTATATCATATGCAGTTGCTTAAGCAACTGCAATATACATGAAATTGATCTCTAATTTCCTTCATACAAGGCCCGAGGCAACACCCACACAAAAGGCTTGAACTACAGGCATCTCCTTTGTGCAACTCTTTCATGTCTTTCATGTGTTTTTTTGCTTCTTGTGAAAATACAAGGCTGTGCTGCAGGTATTGGGTATTGGGCTGGTTTGTCCTGCACTGATAGCTAACTGAATGCCCATACATTATACACAGTTGGCTTGCAGATCCTAGAGTAACTCGAATCTCATTGGGTCATGTCTGCTATGATCATAACAATGCTATCAGCTATTGAGCTCTCAGATTGATGATATACTTATGACCTGCTCATATTACCTAGCTGTTACTGCCACTCTAGTTGTGCAGATGCTATTGTTAGGGTCCAAAATTGCACTGCTCACTAGCTAAGCTCTCTGCTCTGGAAGGGGAGCCCCACATCCAATGTAGGTCAAATTGTGGACATTCATACTCAAAGCTGAAATCTGCTGGGTCAGGAAAGAAGTGTCAGCCACCTGTGATCTATACAGGAAGCACACTCAATGATATGCTTGATGAAAAAACAATGGGGAGAAATCACTATGAATCCTGAGCAAAATAACAAAACCCAGATGACAAAATATCAAGCTGTTTGTTGCCTTGAAGAAACAGCACTGCCCACAAATTCTAATCACACTCTCCAGCAAATAAAATCCAGAGATGCATAATACTACTACTACATGTACAAGCCATAGAAGTTCTTCTCAGCCAGTAGCCATTGTGCTAAAATCATACTGTGTGCTTTTCACACCAGATCAGACAATGATATGGAGGACTTCATTTCAATCCAGCTCCATTTGTTATCCATGTCTTCTGAGAGAAATTTTAAGAACTTAGAGCGGCAAACACATAACATGATTGTTAAAAGAAAATTGCAAGAAACAGAAGTCATTACAGAAGGTGAGCTTCAGAGAGCACATGTATGCCTGAGATAGTAACCCAAATAGGAAAACACTCAGACAAGCGACATCTACAAATTTGCAGCACTCAATCCTGCTGCAAATGGTCCCAGTTCCTGCACATCTATCTACATATCCCAATTTCTCATGTTTTCTACAATTCTCCAGCATCTTAACAGATCATCAACACATGAATGTGATCCTTGCCTTCAAATCCCTTATGGAGTCCATGAAATTGTGCTGTCATATTCTGCACAATCTGATGTTTTGCAGAGAAAAAAGAGAATGGAACTCAAAGAGGATTACCAACATGAAATTGACAAATGCTCGAAAAATGTGCTGCAAAAACGGCAGTAAGAAAGAAAGATTACCTGTTATTGAAGCTCTCATGAATAGTAGGTATTGCCTCAATAATATCTTGTGAGTTGAGAAACAGCAAAAAATAACCCTAAACCCTCAAGACTCTTCTGAAGGGAAAGCTATGGCTGCACTGTAGCTTTGGATCTGCTTGAAAACTGACTCAACTCATCATCTTTGTAGCAAAGATCTTCAATCTTAGATCCTCATCTCCTCACAGGGATGATGATGATGATGATGATATGTGCCCTCCTTCGTGTTGGTCATGGAGCTGCTGTGTGTATGATCAGGGTGAACAAATATTGCCAAGAACAGGAGGAATCTTCAGCAGCATGTTCTGACAGCACAAGAGTCTCATTGCTGTTGGGCTTCAAGATCTAAATACTGCACGAATCATGGCTGCTGCAGTTGCATCAGTTCACTGCCATTCTGAATTTCTCTCCAACATGTGGAGAAGAGTTCCTTCTTCATCCCGCACCTTTTTTAGGGTTTCTTTTCTAGGGTTTCGAGTGTCTCTGTCTCTCCCTCTCCCGATTCATTCAGTGGAGTGTGCATGCGCGTGCTCTCCATAATTTTTTTGCCGGCAAGCCTCGTCCGTTCGTTGTCCATCTTCACGTTCTGCAAAAGCAGTTCGATCGTCGTCTTCTATTTTCAGCGCTTCTATTTGAGTATTTTTGTCTCTTGATTATTTTCTGAAAGAAAAGAAAAGAAACCATCTCACACAGACGCAAGAAGTTGTATCTTCTATCCTTTGGCAATTCGGAATTGGACTGTGCTGTAGGCTGTTGCAAATTCCATGGCGGAGGAGGTTTGAGCTAATCACAAAACCTGTCAATAGGAGAGTAGAAGAATTTGAGCCGCGTTCGTTTTTGGCACTGCTGCAAATTTTTTACGATCTTCCTTCTTAGGTAGAATGGATGTGTGTGAGGAGGATGGCGGGGTTGGTTCTCTTCTTCTCTTTGTGTTGTTGCGTTCGTGTTTCCATGATGGCTCAGAGGTTGAACACGGTTGTTCGGTGTTCAGGGTTTGAGAATCTTCTAGAGAAACCAGGGTTTGTGATTTTATTATTTGATCGAGAAGAAGAAGCACGACAGTAGGAAGAATGAAGGAAGACAGATGCAAAGAGATGTTAGCGGAACTCAATGTTTCTTTCTTCCCTTCTAGTTATTACCTCCTTGCATGGTGATGAGTGTAATGCGCTGTGTGTGTGTGTGTGTGTGTGTGTTGTAGGAGGGAGTAAAGGTGGAGCTCTATGTGTATGATTTGAGCCAAGGGATGGCACGCCAGCTTTCTCTTCAGTTTCTTGGCAAGGCAATTGATGGCGTCTGGTTAGATCCTGATGCTTGCCATGGAAAAACTTGTCTGTATAATTCTCTGGGATTTCCAGGTTTTTTGCTTCTGTGGTTTGTTTGTAAGAGGGCAGTGATTCTCCTTTTGTTGAGGACAAATGAAGTGTAGCTACAGCTTCCTGCTTGAAGAGTTTCTCTATCAATAAGACTTGCTATTTTACTTTTTGCATATCCCTTTGAAGTTTGATGATGAGTAGTAGCAAGGGTTTGCAAAGCAGGTCTGGACCACCACCATGCTGTCACCTCAGTGGGATTCAATATCTACATCTCTGATGACCGTGCATTTGTGCTACAAAGCAGGCACACAGGTGTTGGAGTTTATGGAAAGGAGTACTTCTTTGGTGGGGGTATTCAGAGTGTTCCACTTGGGAGGAGCCCCTATGGTGTGCCTGTGCAAGTGATTGATTTAGGATATACAGAGGTTCCCAAAGACTATTTTGAGGAGTATCTTGATGAAATACGCCCTCGCTTCACACATGAGACTTACAACATTGTGCATCACAACTGCAACAACTTCTCAGATGAGGTGTCTCAGTTCCTGGTTGGATCGGGTATCCCTCAACACATTCTGCATTTACCAGCTGAAGTATTGAACTCCCCCATGGGAGCCATGTTGAGTGAGTTCCCCCATCTCTCTCACCCTAGAAGCCGGGACCAGCAGAATTCTCTCATGAATGGATGCAGGAGTAGGCAACAAACACCTCACAAATCATCTGTCAGTTTTTTGTTCTTGTCAAATCTTAATGATTTTGAGAGAGTCAATGGTTTAAGTGCAGCTAAACTTTCTTAGTCAGTTCACAATAGATTGTGTGGGCATGCACTAAAAGACAATATACTAGAAAAAGAGTCATCAGGTACCAACATAATTGTGAAGCAATAGGGAGAAAGAATGTTTGAAGATCAGATCTTGTCTGGTGTGCTGCATTTCAGACACTCTGAGCATGTGTGATTTTCCTCATCCATTGAAGGTCCTCAAGCATGCATGTGACCATGCATATGATCATCACTGTTGTTCAAAATGCTCCTCAATTGTGTTTTGTGATCTGGTTTTCTCTTTTCTTTAGGGGTCAGGTTCCTCTTTTCCATGCTTGCTGTTTGGTTGCTGTTATGTTGCCATCTCCAAAATATCCATAACCTTACTGTTGGGTATTCTCTCAATTCTCTTCAGGTTGTGACTTAAATTGCTGCATATGTTGAGAAATTTCTCAGTACTCATGAAGATATTTGTGATTTTCCTCAATTTGTGCTGGTCTTAACTATATTTTTTTGCAGCTATAATTGCCACCAAATTCTAGAGTACAGGATTTGTAATTTACATTGTCTTCTGTGTGTGGCAGGACCGATGCTTGAGAATCTGGAGTCCACATTGCGGGTCGGAGCTGCCCCTTCAGTGCCTAGAGAGAATGTAGGACAATCTCCAGCAACACCAAACTTTGCCAACATACAACTGCCATCAGCATTGCCAACACCATCTAGACCAACCACTTCTGCAGTCACTGGGCAGTTGTCATCTTCTGGGCCATTTCTGCATCCATCCATTCCTTCTGGAATGATTGCAAGACCTCCCTCTGAAGCATCAGCTGTTATGGGACCAGCAACCAAGAAGAGTGTTGGTATGTTTCACAGAAACACCCTGCCCTTTTTATGCGAATCGTAAGATCTGATAATATTTGAAACTGACCATAGCTTTCTTAAAGTGGACAATGCTATCGGCAAGGTCATCTTTCATTACATTCAGTGATTCATGAACTGGTTTTAGACTACAGGGTGTGGCCATTGAAGTGCAGGCTCTCTGTCTCTCTTTTGGCAGGTGTTAATGCCATTTCTGAAGGGAAGAAACCAGCAGATTTCACAGTACAGCGATTTCCAAAACCAGCACCTCCATCACAAGACGCCCTGAGCAATGCTCGTGCACAAGTTCAAGAAGAGATAACACGGGAGTTTGCGTCAATCATGGCCTCAGGTAGCCTACGAGCAAGTGAAGCTGCAGCTCTTGCAGCTCGGCGTGTGTTACAAAGGCATGGAATAAGAGGTAGTGCAACATCTAGTCAGGCATGATTATTATCTATCTCTAAACAGAAGATATCCATAAGCATTTGTGCTGCGACGACTTCCTCTACAATTTGACTTCTGCAAATAGTTGCCCTCCAATTATAAGGATGGGCGGAAAAACACAAATTTAATCATGTGGTCCTTGGTTGCCACCCTCCAATTGTGAGGATAAACATTTTAACACATTTTATTCATATAATTGAGATTGGTATAAGGATTGGTATCAGAAAATGTTTTCATTTCCTTCTTCAGAATCTGCTTCTTGTACAAGAATTGCAATGGAAAGCTCAAATGGTAACAGCAAGCATACACTAGGGAGGGTTTGTTTACAAGAACAATTCTAGGATTTTTGCCTTCAAATGAAAAGAGCTTCACACATTGTGAAGGAGAAACATAGCTAATCCCCTGGCATGTACCTACATGCGAGAATTGGAAGTGGTGAAATTTGCCTTATTTGACCTTGAGAGATCTTGATGATTTCCTCATGCAACAAGCAAAACCATATCCATCTGTGATGAATCTTCAAGATTTTGCTGCAGAGCATCCTCTTCAAGATTACTGCTGATTGGAAGAGTGTTTTGCATCCTCGATTTGAGCCGTAAGAGCTTCCACTTGTGCTTCGGTCGGTGGAATCTCATTAGACTTAATCGATCGGTGAATGTCGTACGAGGTCACTGCCAATACTAGTAGCCTGCAAACACAAAGAAACACAACTGAGTAGGTAGGTATACTATTCTCTTCTTGCAGAAATCTCCAAACCCTAGCTTCTTCTTCCTTCGTGTTTGAAGGCTAGAAATTGATTGCAGATGTTTTGATACAAGCAAAACGTCCGGAGACGCCGGCCACACATGGAAATCGCCTCACAACAGACAGTGCGAAACCTCAAAACAATTTCGCAGGGAGAATTTTCCATTGCGGATAGATCGATAGATGGATCTGTCAACTGAAGCAGGGCGAGATGCAGCCGCCGAAGAAGCAATACCTAGAAGAAATGAAGAAATGACTTCAGAAGGATTGTGAATGTGAGCAGGTGGTAGAAGAATTTTGATAGTATCTCTTACGCTGCAGTTGCCAAGGCAGGTCTAGCACCTGGCAAGATGCGCCTCTGCGCTCCAGCCATGCGGAGGAGGGAGGGAGGACACACAAAGGAGGTTTGATTCAAAAAGCCCCGGTTGCGAAAAATCTTCTGGCAAACACCAAGGAAGGTTTTCTCTCAAGAGCAATAAACTGCAACGGCAACGGCACCACTCTTAATACAAACAATTCATCACCACAACAAGCACAACATCCTTCTTGCACACTGAAGTTTAGTCTGCGATCTCCACGCTCAAGAAGACCTGCAACACTTGCGGTTGGAGATTTCTCTCTTGTTTATTTCTTGCTTCTTACTCCTCCAGAGCTGCAATTGCAAGTTTCCAAAATCAACTGCAACTGGAGAAAAAAACTCCTCTCGCTTCTTTTTGGTAATCTGTAGACTGTAGTAGAGACCCTAGATTTGCAAGATTAGGAATCCCATTTGCACAACGAGACAAATGCAGGCCGTCCAGTCTTTGGGGTCAAGGAGATAAAAGCAAACCAAAGCATTTTTTTTTTCCTTCTGCTGCTAAGAACTAGAAAGCTTTTTCCCCTAATGGAGAATGAGTTGTCACTTTTCCATCATGCTAAACAAATGTAGCCTTTGCATGACCAACTTGCAGGCAACAATTCTTTCCATAGGTTCTTCTCTACCCAACAGCTGCAATGCAGGTATCTGACAGGTTCTTCTATCTAAAGTTGAGTGGATTGAGCCTAGAACTTTTAGGTGCTATCTTTGCTGTTGCAGCTTCCTCCACATGGAGGAAATACAATGATTTCACCTTGATTGTCGTATCTTCAAGTAGATCAAGTAGATGCACAGCCCTGGAGATGATGATTGAGAATCACAAAACTAGGGGAGTAGATTTCACAGTTTGGAGAGGACAGTTTCACACTCTAACAAAAACCTGCAAGCAAATCCATCTTTCTCCACAAAACACAACAGCAGATTCTCTCTGTGTGACCTAGACATCAAATTGATTGTAATGCAATAACAAACAGAGAAAAGACTGTCCTTTAGAGAAGGCTATTGTCCATTTCCATAATGAACTGAGGTAGATGCAATCATGTTGGGTTTACCAAAGATGGAAAGAGAAGCATATTGAATACACACCTTGATTTGTCTGGGGCAACCCAAGCCCACACTCATTTGTTTTACAAAATCACAATCCAAGGACCAAAAAAACAATATTTGTCTCTGAAGGAACCTGAGGCTTGGATCCCCTAAGCTCCTGCAAAAGACATTGCAGACACATGCCACATAGCATGCTGTAACAGACAGATCGTATCTACCCTTTTGATAAAGGTGCTGATAATTCTAATGACTGCAGATACTCAAGAACATGATTGGTTGCTTCTGGTTTTAAGTTCATAGAAAGATAAGTTCAAGATTCTGCTCAAATGAAAAGGGGTGAGTGCTATCAGTAACAATTCTGTCTGCAGTAAGAATGTCCCACACTGAGAATGCTCCAAGAAATAATTGCTAAACTGGAGATGAGATCACTGCACAACCTCAATCTCTACAGTGAGATCTTTTACTCCAATGTCATTGTAGATGCTGTGAACATGTTTCAAGACCCTTTGTTCATCCGCACCTTCTCTCACCTGTCATATAGAGCAAGTCATTCAGAACCTCTTGAGATACCCACTAGCCATAAGGTCTCAGTCCTCTCTTCACTCTGAAAGATCAAGTCAAGTCCGGGTCAACCACTGAACAAAAGACCACATCTATTGCTCCAAAAGCAAACACAACTAACCTTATAACATAAAATTACCTGTAAAAGTAAAGTCCCCACAATAGAACCTGGCACCATCTCCCAGAAACGAGCCTCACAACACTCTATCACATCTTCATCCATTCTCACCTGATATGTCCCAATTTACACCACATCAATAAATAGATCCATGAAGTTGCAGAGAAATCTCCACAACAACAATTAAAGGTAACACGACAATGAGTGCAGTCATAACCTCATGAGAGTCCCTCACAAAGGGACAGACCATCACCTTCATCATGAACAGCAGTGACAAGCTGCCATGACTACCCACTGAGTTCATCAGAGCTCCCAACAGTGGGTGGAGATAAGCGTATAATAATCTTCCCAAAAACTTGGGCAAACCATTATACAATCTGCATCCTGAGTTTCTGTTGCCTTTCCAGAAGCAATGGGAAGACTCAGACGTGATGTTGGCTAGCACTCAAGAGACATCAATAAATGCACAAAGCACAGGTACCTCAATATCAGGAGAACATGGAGCTATAGAAACTACAGTAATCGTTCAAGTCACAAAGGTGAGTTAAAGATAGGTCAACCTGCCGGAGGCACTTATTGAGGGCAGAGGCTGAAGTGCCAGAAGGAGCCATCTGCAGTAGTACACCTCCTGCTGCGTTGAAGAGAGGCAGTGTTGTAAAAAACACAGTCACTGCAACAAGCCCTAGACAAATAGTTTCTGCATTTGCAATTCTGCACTCACAATGTGCTAGTAAGTCAAAGTAGTATGTGAATGGAAGCCCAGTAACCATGAGAAAATAAAGCTTGAACAGTCCACTTTGATTTCACATCCATGAGGAAATGTCACCATACAGTAATTTGATCAATCACAAGAGAGAATCTGGGGCTACAGCTGTGCTAGTATTAGCATAGCCACTAACTGAAAACCATTGCCACAACCCCTCTACACAAATATTCAGAGCATCAACAATGTATTCAGGAGCAGGAAACTCACCCAAATGTCAACAACCAAGATGCCAAGACAACCCCTGCACTGCATGTGTCACAACAAAGGCACCTGTAAGAAACTCAAACCATGCAATTCCTGGGAAAAAAAATTAACCTATCTTCAAACAATTATCAAACTATCTTTCTAGTATGCAGTAACAACCCTTCCAGATTTCCAATTCTTCCAAAATCACATTTCTGGAACTTAGGGCAGGCTCAAAGAACCCATTCCTGTGTTATAAGTACAGAGTGCAGATTGAGTCAGCACATTCCTCACCTGCGAATGGAATCTGATAGAACATGAAGACAGATAGCATGATGATTCATGTCTTGTGATTTCCTGTATACTGTGAAACCCCCAGAATGCTTTCATAACTGGTAGAGATTGGCAGAATGACACCCATGCAAAACATGTAAGAGAAACAAGGAAAGAAACAAAATGAAATAAAACGCTGAGAGAGGAAATTGTCCAAAACATACCAAAATGAACTCGGGCATAGCTGCGAAAGAACCAAACTCCCAGGAGATTTACAAGCAGATTTGTCACGGCTGATATTATCAGGTAATGTCTGAGGCACAGCACAGGTGAAAGGATCCAAATGAGGGACAACGATCTTGTGGATGAACAGACTAACTCCATGACTCTCTTAACAAGAACCAAAATTGCAGATGAGAGCAGGCCAAGCTAAGGTTAGAGCAATACTTGTGCTCAGATTCATCTTCAACAAAGGCATGCAGGGCCTCCACAGCAAGAGAGAAGGAGAGGAAAAGCAGAAACAGCTGCTCACGCACACAGACAGCATGCTGTTATCCTGGACCACCCTGCCACCGGATTATGTGCCCAATAAAACTCACCACCATTTGCTTTCACCACTCTTCATGAATATTTGGGTCCACAGTGGATACCCTAATCTGTCTGAGCTTAGTTAAAATGAAAGAAAGGGCTAAAGCCCAAACACAGTTATGCCGGTAGATACAGGTGAGAGCCCGAGTGGATCAATTGTGTACGTATTCATGGAAAAGAGAGAGTGTGTCCTTACAGCATTTGTAAAAGCAGCAAGTACCTCCAACCTCTTGTACCTGCAGCAAATCAACAATTGAGACAGTTTCATGTGTCATCCACATTTCCATTTGAAAATCCATGTAAAAAGAGAAATTCCACCTCTATGAAGAATCAGAACAATCAATGAAGAAAGAGCAATTCAACCACTACAAAGAATCAGAATTGATCAATCAATGAAGAAAAAGAAAATTCGACCTCTATGAAGAATCAAAACAATGTAAGCTTTGGACAGGAAATAGATAGATGCTTTGGTCTGCATGACAAGAAGTGCCCAGGACTCAGCTCCTCCAAATATGAAAAGTGATGAAGGACAAACAGTAGGACAATACCCGTAAGTATATGTATCACTTGGTGACTGCTCAGCAACCATCATAGCATAGAGTGAGAAGGCGAGCACACCGCAACCAAATGTCAAATGAAAAGAATCAGATACCAAGCCTGTGACACAGATTGGAATCAAAGATCAGTTTGTGCATGCCATAGACACAATTGCCAAGGCTTGTTCAACTTCACTCAAGAAGGGTTTGTTCCAATTCTTTTTTGCATTTGCATGTGGATCTGAAGGGTGAGAAAGCTTAAGGAAGTTTGATGCATAAAACCCTAAGAAGAAGTCAAAATACTGAAATCATCGAGTTCTTTCATTATCTCTTCCTCAAGAAGAAATGCAATGAGGTTATGTAAAGAAGAAGGTGACTACCAATGCGGCCTGTGAACAATCCTATGAGAAACTCAGCAGTCGAGTATGCAAAGTTGAGAACAATAAGAACAAGCAGACGTTTATTAGGTCTGCTTCCAGGCCTCATGATCCGCACCATGTTGATCCAGAAACCATTCACTTTAGTTTTGCTTTCTCCGACAGCCATTTCATAAAAGCTCTTGCTGTGCTTGCCGTAGTATTGCGGCGGCGGCGGCGTCGTCCAATCTTCGCCGCCAAAGTAAGTAGTCGGGCTGAAGGGATGCGCAGCCACAACGGCATTGTTCCGAGCAAGTGCAGATGGAACTCTAGACAGGAAAGAAGGTTTCCTAGCAAGATCCGGGACCGGAGAAAGAATTCGACTCTGCTGTCTGTCAGAAGCATAATGGAAAGAGGAATGCCGCGTGAAGGATGACACCTGATCTCCTCCTTCTGTCTCTCCTCGAACCGACGGCGCGTATGGAGGAAAAGACAAAGTGGGAGGGGGAGGAGGAAGAGGAGCGTGAGGGTTGAAGACGGAACCGTGGGAGAATGAAAAAGGCGAAGATGATGAAGTCACCGAGGAAGTTGCCTCCTCTTCCAACCTCTCGCTTGATTTCCCAGGAGGAGTGAGAGGGAGTGTTTCGAACGTCAAACTAGTGGTAGTTGTTGCTCCTGAATCCGCGGGAGCATCAAACCTACCTTGCTCAATTCCTGACGATGATGATGCCGCCATAGTCCCACCCCTTGCAGCAACCTTGCCGCAAGCTGATCACCCAAACCACAACTGCACACTGCTGCACAAACCAACAAACCCTAAAATGCGAGCCACTTTCACAAACTGGATGATCCTTCCCCCTCTCTCTTTCTCAAATCAGCGATGGAGTCATTACATGCCGACAACAACAGCTACTGCTCGACCACGAACAAGAAAGAATCGTGACAAGTAGCAAACAGACAACATGTAAACCGCGCGCGCACGAGCGAGGAGGATATGCAACAGAATCGAAGCCAAAGCGCAGCGACAAGTATACAGAAACACTCGACAAAAGGACGAGTTTCTAAACCCTAAAACCCACCAGGTTGTTCGGAAACCCACCTAGTCTGGTGGTCTGCAGAAGTTATGGCCACTTTTCAAGTGGGATTGGGGGTCAAAATCTCCACGTAACTTACTTATTGGTTCCAGGTGATACCAACCCACCAACTACTAGTTATGGTCTTTGTGAAACTGGGGTTGTGGGTTAAAATCCTTACCTGCTTTAAGAATGGCCACACATGGAATTAACTCTAGTTTTAGGTTAATGTTAAGGATATTAAAACTAACTCAGTTCACACATAAAATGTTGATTAGCGTTAAATCTTAGGTGACATATGACATGGCATCAGTGTTAAGATGATCTTAGTAACCATTGCTAATTATTAATAAATTTTTGAAAAAAATAAATTTCAAAATCAAACATCAATATTAACTAAAGTTTCAAAAAATGATAGATTAAGACAATGTTTAGAATGCATCCTTGTTTATCTTTATTTATTTTTCTCTCTTTCAAAAGAAGGGGGAAGGGTTCTTTTTGTACGTGTGAATTGGATTGCAAATTTCAAAAAAATAACTCAATGTTAGTTACTAATTAACATCATGTGTAACCATGTTGAAATAATGTTTACGGGGTTGATGGTAATTTGCAATGTTACAAATTGTGGTGTTGTGACATATTGACATTTAAGATGACATTAATTGCAAACCCTAAACCCCAAGTGTGACCATACCAATAACCTATCTCCTTCCAAAGATACCAACCCACCAATGAATTGTTTTGGCGATTTTCCAAATTGGATTGTGGCTTGAAATCCAACAACGTTTCATTTACATAATTGATTATTATATTGGGTAAATGGTTTAGCAAAAATACATTAAAAAGGACCTTGTCATCAAGGGTTTTTTTGCTAGCAACAAAAAGAAATAGGTTGACAAATCCAACAAAGGGATTTTTGAGATTTTTTTTTAAAAATCACCATATCTCAAGAAAAAAAAAGTTAAAAGTTGCCAAATTTAGATAGTGTGTTTCATTAGGTCGTCAAAACTAGGCAAGATTCCAAAAAAGATCTACTACTTCACCAGGACTGGTGTCATTGATTATTAATTAATGCTGAGGATCCTCGCCAATATACCTACTTGAGGGAATTTGAAAAAAAAAACCCTACATGTCATCGTCAAACTTTAGATGTATTTTGAATGAACCAAATAAACCCTAAAAGAAACAATTCACCCATGAATGTTCTTTTTGTGTCCAAGTTTTTGTGATCCAGTGAATCTATACTTGTAGGACTAACACAAAGTCAAAAATAAAGACAAAGATTAAGGGATAAAGAGATTTACACACATGTTTTGCCCAAAAATGTCTTCACCATCAATTCAACAATGCACTTGCCATGCACAACAAACAATTGTTTTCTTTTGTGAGAATGAGAACATGTCGATAAGATTTGAAAATAATCGTTGTACTTGTGGGCTATCTTGTTTAATTTTTTTTCATGTTTTCATTCATGTGTATGATCGTGGTATAAATAACTCACAATTGGCCTATAATAATTCCTAGTGCCTCATCATGAACAAACAAGTTTCACAAGAGCTTGTTGAATTGCCCAAAGTTGAGCTTTTCGATAGCATCAAAGCGCATAAAATCCAATGCTTGTAGATAGGGATGACAATGATGAAGGATTGCCAAACAAGATGATGGCATCCTAAATTGAAACACCTTATTAGTTTTTGCAAATTTATGTAACATCAACTCCAATGTTAGGATTTTGAATCTGAAAATTGCTATTTCAATTTTTTTTAATTGTTATTTCAATTTCAAAAATGTAATTTGAATTTTGAAAATCAGGATTTGAGTTCTGAAAATTGATATTTCAATTTTGATAATTGTTATTTGAATTTGAAAATTGGTATTTGATATTTGAATATCTTTATTTGAATCTAAAAATTGATGTTTCAATTCTGAAAACTGCTATTTGTATTTGAAAATTGTTATATCAATTCAAAAAATTGTTATTTGAATCTGATATTTGAGATCTGAAAATTGACATTACAGTTTTGATAATTGTCAATTGAATCTAAAAATTGTAATTTGAATTTGAAATCTGAAAATTGTTATTTCAATTGTTTGAAAAAATATTTGAATCTGTACATGGATGTTTCAATTCTAAATTATTTTATTTGAATCTAAAAATTAATTATTTCAATTTTGAAAATTATTAATTGAGTCTAAAAATGGATATGTCAATTTGAAATTTGAAAGTTTGATTTAAAAGTGGATATTTCAAATTTAAATTGAAAAATGTATTTCAACTTTAAAATTTATATTTGAATTCTGAAAATTGGTAATAAGAGCTATAACAAGTGAAATAATAAGAAAAGTAATAATGAAAAAATAACTAACCACTAGCTACATTAGCAATTTAATAATTATTATTATTGTTATTATTATTATTATTGAATAATGAGTGTAGTAAAAGTTATTATATTATATTATATTATATTATATTATATTTAATATTATGACATGACTTATTATTAAAAGACTACTATACATATTGAAATTATTATAATTAATAAATAGCTATAACAAGTGAGATAATAATAATAAGAATAATATAACTTACTAGGCTAGCTACTAGCCACACTTATAATAATGGATATAGTTATGAGAAAAATTAAACTAAATCTAACTTAGGTACCTAATTTAACTTAGCCTAACCTAACATGGTTAATTAATTAGTAGTTATTAGTTAGTATGTAATTGTTAATACATGCAATTAGATTGCAACCAAAAATTTATGCCATATTTTTTTCTTTGCTTTCAAGTTTGGAACCTATATAAATAAATGCAGTAGAACATTAAAAATACACCAATTTTATTTTTTTTAAATGCCATTTGGGATGAACCAATTGAATAAACTTGACCTTAAAAGGGTAAACTTGAAATAAAATAAGATTGAAAAAATCTAACCCGCTTCCTAACTTGGGCATACTTAGTTACTTACTTAATGTAGATCTATTTATTTAACATATACCTACCTACTTAGTGTAGATAGAAAGGGCTAGGTTAGGTAGATAAATGAATAGGCCAACCTACTAACCTACCTATGTGGACTAGGTTTAAGTACCCTAGGCTTCCTTAAATTACCATTAAATTGCCACACGTCTCCTTATAATTCAATAAAGATTTAACCCACAAACTACCATATGTTCCCCTTTAATTTGCTACATATTACACCTCACTAGTTTAGGCTAGGTCTCCCTAGGTGAATACACACGCCACATGTCATATTGACATTTGTTTTTAGTTGTAAACGTGGCATAATGTGGGGTGCAATTAATTTTGCCATATCATGAATGACATTACTAACATCATCACCAATATCATTGTCAACATTCAACATCATTGCTAGCATCACACTTTTAATTCATTATAAATTTAATCTTAGTTAATTGTCAATTTAATTCACTTTCAATTAACTAGTAGTTCACCATTAATTAACTGTTAATTTTCCTTTAGTTAATTATTAGTAATGTCAATTCAGTTCATTTTTAGTTAATTGTTAATTCATTCTTAATTCACTTTTAGTCCAATCATGGGCCACATGGATAGACATGGGCCACACATAAGTAGTCACAAGTCACACATGGGGACAAATGTTCTATGGAAACTTCATTAAATTAGGTCCTTAAGTGGTATAAATAGAAATAGGACCTTGAATTACCTTTAGTTTATTCAACACTAGTTTTGAATATGTTTTCTTACCACAACTTTGTTTTAATCTTGTTTTATTCTCAGATTAAAATATTGTTGAATTTTTGTCTTACACATGTCATGTTCGTGTTTTGTAATCTAGATTTGGAACTCGGCCTACTTGGGTCAAAGTATGGCTTAGGTACCCAAAAGGATTGTTTCATTTTACATTCATTAAACCCCCTCATTTAAACATGTTATTAAAACTTAATGACACATTCATATTGAAAGTTTGACTTTATTCATAGATAGATACATTACAAAGGTTTTTTTTTGCATAGAACGTCAACTTTGAACAAGTTTAAGGATTCTTACCAAGTCCTTGAAAAACATCTAGGACTTTGTCTCATGAAAAAAAAAGTTCAAGGACTCATAAAAAATGTTTCAACAATTTTTTTTGACCCAAGATTTTTACCACAAACACCTTATGTGCTAATTGTCACAAATGTTAATGCCATGGGGTTCATTCATTTGAATGTTCATTGATGACTTGTAGTGAACTTGTACTTAATTCTTAGTTTAGTTTTAGTTCACCTTCAATTAACTTATAAATTAAATTGTAGTTCACTTCCAATTAACTTTTAGTTAACTCTCAATTAAATCTGAGTTAAGTCCCAATTAAGTTCAAATTAATCCTAGTTAACTCTTTATTAACTCCCAATCAACTTCGAGTTAAGTTCTAGTTAAAGTCTAGTTAACTCATAATCGACTATTAATTAGGAAGGCTTTCAAGAAGCTTTTCAAGAAGCTTTTTTTACTTGATGCACACATACAAGCTTCCTTTGAGTTGAGTCCCCAAAGGGGTATAAATAGGAATAGGACCTTTCATTTCCTTTAATCTGTTCAACACCAATCTTAGGCATGATCTTGCACCATAGCCTTGTTATGTTATTTTCATGTTCATGTTTACATCTGTTAGCATAATAAAGATTCATTTTCACATTTGTCTTGCACACCTCTTTTTTTTGTTCTTAATTTTTGTGTTTTTATTTTCAAATCACATAATTTTGTCTTGTTCCTTATTTGAAAGTTAAACTTAAATGTTTCCTTTAGCTTTTGTTATTGTGGTTTTTTCGTGTCCTTGACACTAATGTGTATAAAATGTATGAATGCGACAAAGACCAAATGCTTTATTGCAATGTAAAAAGTTTTTAAAATTTAAATTCCTAACAATTATGGGCCATTGATAGAACATGGCCACATTGGATAAATTTTATTATCATCACTTTCATAAGTGAAAAAAATAAATACTTTAAAGGCCAACATAAAATTTGGAACAAAATTATTTCATTTGACATGGAAAAAAGGTGAAATATAAGACAAGTCATGGGAAAAGTGAAAAAAAAAGGTGAATTTGGGAATCTTGGGAGTGAATATTTATGTTTTAAAGGAGGTACCCCAATCATGCTTAGACCCACTTGTGTTTTCGTTTTGGTTTTAAAAATATTATATACTTGGTTGTTTTCATGCCCATTATAGTGACATGCTAGTTGCATGGTAGTCATAGACCATACGTTTTGCATATAGATCATGGAACTATATACGTTGACTTTAATTTATTTCATTATTACAACTAAGGATGCATGTGATTTGTCCAAAAAAATTAAAGGATTTTTAATTGCATATGACGTAAACAATAAAAACATAATTGCATAGGCCAATTGAAAAAAAAAAAAAATTCTTTTAGTGATGCAACCCTTGGAAATCACCATTGAAATCTAACATTTCAAGTGACATGACCTCACCATCATGTAATATTTTTGGTTAATGTTCAAGGTTTCCTCTTTAAACATATTAAAATAACATTCCTGTAACTTATTATATGATAGTGTGATAAATGTGAACATTAAATAACATCTCCCAATGGATGGAATTCATCCATAATGTTCATCCATAACTTTTAGTTAAGTTTTAGTGAACTTTCAGTTAAATCCTAGTTAACTTTTAATTAAGTGCTAGTTAAATCCTAATTAACTCCCAAGGTCCATTCACAGTAAAAGGAGCCAAATCACCTGTTGATTGCGATGAAAATTGCACTTCTACTACTTTGAAAAATCACCAATAATTATATATAATGAATTATTTGTTCATATTTTGGGGTGTTTTTTTTTATTCATGAAATTGATATCCTACAAATTTGGAGTCATTTCATTATGTTATTAAAGTCCTTTGTCATACACAAAACACTTGTTGATAAGGTTCTTTTAAGGATTATAAAATTTGAATGTGCCTTTTAATATTCAAATGTTCTTAATTTTATTATGGGCTCTAATATACTTCATAAAAAGGGCCACGTGTGTTTATATTTTAAAATGCACATGTATTCAATCCTTTGAATGAATGTTGTTAATTTTGATTCTGAACATCCTTAATGGTTAAAAAGGTTCAAATTTTGTAATCATTGTTAAAAACAAAAGTGTACATTTGACTATAATTTAGGTCTTCATGCAAAAAATAACATTTTTTATTATAATATGGGTCATGTTTGGTCACAATATTGATATTTAGTCCCAAAAATTACATTTAAAATACAATTTTGGTATTTAATAAACTAATCCATGTAGGACATGTGTAAAATTCAATCCTTGGTAAGGACTCCGACCTTAATGCCCATGGTTCCTTGTACTATGAATGGACCCCTAGTTAACTTTTAGTTAAATTTTAGTTAATTATTAATTAAATTTTAGTTAAGTTTTAATTAAATCATGGTCGACTTTTAATTATGAAGGTTCTTAAAAAACTTCCTTACTTGATGCACACATGGAAGCCTCCTTGGAAGTCTCCTTAAACTAAGTCCCTATTAATGGGTTTTTAAATTCCCATTAAAGTTTGTTACTTTTGAATTTTCAACAACAAGTTTTAAAAATAACAATAGGTACACACAATCGTTTAATAAAACTTGAACTAACTATAATCCTAAATTAACATATACACATATTGTTCAAAGTTTAAAGGAAATTGGTTGAAAGAAAAATTGATTCATGTTCCATACATGAAAATTGAACACATAATCAAAAATGAAATCCAAAAGCTCTTCAATAAGTCTGTCCTCCTATTTATTATACTAGTTGTTTCAAATACAATAATCATGACTAACCATTATAAATGGTCATTAACCAATAGCAAAACTAATAGTCCCAAATTTCAAAAAATACACCCTATCTAACTATAAGTTCAACTACTAGTTTTGCCAAATATAAGTTTGACAATCCACCTATTGGCTAGCTTGTCTAACATGTCTTCCTAACCTAGTAGCATTACCTACCAGGTTGGATAATTAGTTAAATCAGTACTATAGGTTAAGTCAAATAACATGTTAAGACACATGTTAAGTTTAACAACCTACTTACTTTATCAACTTACTAGGTTGCCTATTACCAAATATGGGTAATAATATCCCCTTTGAAATCTATATTTCATCCTCAAAATGTTAGCTCAAAGTCCTAGGTTAAATTGGCATTCTGTAACCAATTGATTGATGACTTCTTTGACAAGTTCAACATTTGCTCCTCCACAAGTTCCACTTGATTCAAAATTTGAAGACCATTTGGTGCTACAACCTTCTATTGATCAAGTGTGTCTTCAAAGGTCATTATGCGTGTTGTAAATACTTCTGAAACATGCAGGGTATTTGATATTAAAGTAACCTCCTAACCTATACCTATCTGGTGTGGGGTCAAATGTACACTAAGAGATATGAATTCCACATATTCTAATCTACTACAGTGAATGAAAGGTTAAAAGGTTCAACCTGTTCCTTATCAGATCTTTCATTACCTTTCATGGGTTGATTGATAATAATGGTCACTAGAACATGTATAGTAAAAGTTTGAATAGGTAAGGGTATGATTTCTAAACTTGTTCCATCTCTTAATGGATTAATTAGTTTAGTAACAGGTTGTACCATAGATGGTGTTACTAGAATTCTATTATTAGTTCCAATTTCCATAAACACAAAACTTGGGGGTTTGTGTTTGAAATCAAGGAAAATAATTTTATAGGCATGCAATACAAGTTGATAACTTTGTTCATCATAGCGAGCCAATTCCATACTTTCCTGAATCTATTCCTCTATGAACTCTTGAATAGTTTGGCACCACTCATTCCACTTGGGGTTTCTATCTCCCAAGGCTTGGTTTTACACTTTAAGTAGGGTATTGTCCAACAATAATTCCTCACACTCCTTCAACTTCTTATTCATTCTAACAAGTATAATGGAATTAAATTTGTTCAATTGTACTTTGGCTATTTCATATTGACCTTTCCAATCTTGGATTTGAGTAAGATTTTGTTTTTCCTCGTCAAATTCCATGTGGGCAACTACTTGTTGCTCCCTGAAATCTTAATAGGTTTGTTCCAAACTGGTTATGATACCATGTTGTTCCAAATTAGACTCCTCCATTTTGGCATAATTGCACATCATTTGTTCCTAATCAGTTTAGAGATTATTCAAATCATTATGGGTCTTCATGATTGAATTGGTTGAGTTCAACATACATTCGATACAAGTTTTCAATCTTCTTAGCAGCCTATTCTGCCTCTTTCAACTTACTAGACATGTTTTGGTTTCCATGTTCAACCTTATTCAATTGTCCTTTGACTGTGATTAGTTATTTGTCATAGTTCTTTAAAGGCCTTTTGACACACTCCCAAGCTCCTTGATAGACTCAAATGTGAGTCTAAGGTGAAAAAAATGGAAGGATAAAGAATTAAGGCATGTTCTGTCATAACCCTAACCTTGGGCTTGCGACCAAGGCAAGGGTTTGCAAGGTTGCGGGCCAAAAAGGAAGCCCATGAATGAAGGAAAGCGATTGCAAGGGTCAAAACCTAGTGGCTCAAGAAGTTTTTTATACCATTGGAAAGCTATTGGAACGTAGATGTTTAAGATGGGCTCGCATCACCCATTTGGATATCTGAAACACAAGTTATGGCCAAAAGAAGGGCCGAGAGTCAAATTTGCAGTTTGACTCCCGACCACTAAATGTCGGGAATTGATTCGATTTCCTTACGTGCATGTGACGTGCGACATACCATTAGAAAGCTCTCGACGAGTGCTACAACTTTGTTTTAGACCTTGTCTCAATCGAAGGTTTGAACATAAAATTATGGGGCCCCAAAGTCACGAGAATCCCAATTTTGGGAATTTCGAGACTCCCACTTGGGAGTCCTGGGACAAAAAAAACCATTTGGATGTGGGTCTTGTGGAGAAGCACATAGTATATTATAAAGGGGAAGGTGGTGGTTTCCCCCAAGTCCGGGCTGTGGTGAGTCTTGTGAGTCCAATTTGTTCGTGGCTCATCCTAGCACCAAAAGTGTTCCAACTATGCATTAACCACCTTCTGTTGGTTTTGTGTAGGTCCGTGTGAGTAGTTGATGCTTGTCACTCTTCCTAGTCCCATCTCGAAGCTCCAGCACGCCCCTTTACCTCTCAAAGTGTTACGAGCCAAAGAGTGTGCCCCAACTCTTTGCTCTTCCATTGTTTTCAGTTTGGACTCACATTTGAGTCCATTAAGGAGCCTAAGGGTGCATCATGCTCCATGGCTCGCAACATTTTGGGGGTAGAGGAGCGTGCTGGAGCTCCAGGATGGGGATTAAAATGAATGACAAGTGAATCAATTATTCATACGAACCTAGATAAACTAAACAACAAGTTGATTAATGCATAGTTGGAGCACTTTTGATGCCTGGATGACCCACGAACAAACACGGACCCATAAAATTCATCACAGCCTGGACTTGAGGGAAGCCACCACCTTCCCCCTTATAGTATTCTATATGCCTAGCCATGGGGCTAACAGCCAAATGTCATTTTATTTCGGGATTCCCAAGTTGGAGTCATGAAATTCCCAAAATTAGGACTTTCGTGACTTTGAAGGCCCGTAACTTTGTGTGAATACCTCCGATTGAGATTAGGTTAAAAAAAAATTTTAACTCTCGTCAAGAACTTTCCAACAGTATCTGGCATGCCACCTGCACGCAAATAAGTCAAGGCGATTCTCGACTTTTAGTGGTCGAGAGTCAAATTGACACTTTGATTACCGACCTTTCTTTTGGTCATAACTGGTGTTTTAAGTATCCAAATGGGTCATGCAAGCTCATTTTAGGCATCTACGTTCCAAAAGCTTTCCAATAATATAATAAACATTTCAATCCAGTGAGTTTTGACTCTTAAAAATGCCCTTTAAAAATTTAAAACTTCATTGGGACTTCAACTCCCTAAATGGGAGTTCATTTGAGAATGTGGGGTTCATTTTTTCACACTTTTTTACACTCTTAGGAACATGAAATGTGATTCTCGAGCTTCACTCTTGGCCCGACCTTTGCAATCCTTTGTTTTAGTCATGGGCCCAAGGTTAGGGTTGCGACATGTTGCATGGGAAATCCTAAGGACTTAGGAGTTTAAAAAGTTTTCGGAAGAACTTGAAAAAAGAGAATGTTCAAATCAAATCTTTTGGGTTCAATTTAATGTTTGTGTTGTTTTATGGTTTTACCTTGTATCAAATCATTTTAAAAATAAAATAAAGTTTTTCTTTATTCCCCTTCCCCCCCCCAAGCCACATTGGGTGCTTGAGTTTATATTTAATAGGCATTTTTAATTTGTAGTAATAAACATTCTTGTGTGAAATAACCAAATTGGTGACAATCCACATGAAATATTTAGCAAAATTTGCTTACAAGCTAAGTATGATAGTAATTTTTTAAAAACATTTTCATTTATTTTTGGCTATGTTTGGACCATATATAGGATTTCAGTGTTTTCCCAACAATTGATCAAATTATGGCTTTTCAAAATCTTGCACAAGCACTTTATTTTAACATTTTAATTGATAATATATAGTTTTGACTCCATATAGCCAACCAAAACAAACCACCATGGTATGCCTCATCCCTCCACCTTCCTTCCACCAAAAAAAGGTTGAACTTGAAAACAATTTACATCAAAAAAAATTTCCCTAACATTCTTTTTTTACTAGCAAAATATTGCCAAAAATGAAATAGAAAATTAAAAAGTTGAAAATGATGTGCATTTTGAAGGTTTCAATTGCCAAAAATGACCCAAGAAAAAAACAAAACAATCACCCCATAATTCTTCACTTGGTTTTTAGCCAAAAGCCAAAAATATAAAGGATGATTAAAGATTGGTGCTTCATATTTGGTCTATAACCAAATTTGGCTACATTTTAAGGAAGGTAACCATCTTTTCTACATGTTCCTATGGATGATTATAATTTTGGCTATGTAAAGAAAACCTTGAAAAAACATTGCACAATGGTAAAAATTACCTGACCATGGTAATAAAAACATTAATTAAATATGATTCCATTGGTTGTGCAGATTCTTTTTTTTGAGTTTGGGCAAATGGTTTCATGTTTAAACACTTAGTAAGTTGTTAGGGTTCAAGTAACTTGGGAAGATCTTTGGAAGTTGAGAGTAATATAATCTAATTTCCAATAATGTCTAGGTCTTCAATTTATTAATTGAGGACAATACTATTCATCTTCTTGAAATGCACCTTGTACCACTTCATAACAATGTTTATTTTATTGGCTAATTTTGCCAAATTTTGATTTGAAAAACTTAATTTTAGGATATTCAAAAGTTTTTTCATGGAAAAAATGGCCCAAATTTGCAAAATTTGAAAGAAAAGCATTCCAAATTGCCATATTTTCATGATGAGTTTCCATAGGTAGCCAAGAATGAAGAAGGATTTTGTTTTTCCACTTTCAAATCTTGTATGTAACAAAATTTAGCTAAATTATTTTCTAGATTATTGTCATTTTTATTACTTCACAAAAACCAGTAAAAGAAACTAACTTGCTTCATAAGGTTTTTATAAAAAGTAACTTATAACCAAAGTTAATTATCATATTATTCTCCAGACTAGTTCCCAAATGCGGCAAACATATATGAAATCACCTTGACAGAATTAATTTTGCATGCTTGTGATAGAGGGCCTAAAAGGACGTGGGGTTTAATCCAGTGAAAAGGGGGAGGGAGTGGGAGGTGATTATGACATTATGATATATAATCTACCATGCGTTTACGTTGCTTCCATGTTTAGTACAAAGGGGTATTTTGCGATGGAACCCAAAGCTTGCTGAGAGAATATGGTACTCTGGTGGCCATCAATACATAATTGAATGTAATACATCGTGAAGTGGGCTCATATCAAATGAGGAATTTTTTTCTAAAGGTTTTTTAAAAGCGAAAGTGACAATTGTCCATAGGAACCATGGTTTTTTTTTCTTTTTCAATTTTGTGATTTAGTTGAAGTGAGGATCATTCATAAGATGATTTAATTAGATTTGGCTACATACTTGATATGTAAATAACAAAAAAAAGAAAGAATCTATTTACATTCTTGGCTACCTACTAGAACTTAATATAGAATCTAGCGATTGAGGATTTTTTTTCCTTTGAAATTTGACGAATTTGGGCAATTTTTTCCATGGGAAATCATAAGTCAAAATCATATTTTTTATGTTGAAATTTGGTGAAATTACACCCCCAAAAAACTACTGATAGGAACATGTAGAAAATATGACAATATTCCCCATGAAAATGTACCCAAAACTAGCTATATACCATATCTAAAGCACAAATCTTTAATCATCCTTCTATATTTTTGCCTATTGACTAAGAACCATTTGGAGAAAGCTCACAATTTTTTTGGGAGTCATTTTTGGCAATTGAAACCTCAAAAATACACAATTCCACTTTTTTTTTAATTTCTTTTTTTGGCGATATTTTGCCAATAAAAAAAGGTTGTATGTGAGTATGAGTTCAGTGATCAAGTTAAATTACTTTACTTTCATTTTCTTTACTAGTATTTTTACTTGTACTTTTAAGGCTATGTTCCCATTGTATTTGTTCCTCTGGAAAATTGTTTTTTCTTTTAGCAAATTGGTGCCAAATTTCGCCCTTCATTCAGAAGGTGCAACCAATATAACAAGAGGTCCAATTTGCCACACATTGCTTTTGTTTGAAGTTAAGGGAGCCAATTTGAATCTAGTTAAAAGAACATTTTTCACCAAATTTTTGTTGTTTGGGGTTTTTT
>Ga0116227_10001374_pt1 | contig 53939 bp, 27 predicted proteins | sample S1TSphgellanicum_FD_89693 | JGI IMG/M metagenome (GOLD analysis project Ga0116227, IMG submission 89693) | Host-associated microbial communities from peat moss isolated from Minnesota, USA - S1T2_Fb - Sphagnum magellanicum MG | ecosystem: Host-associated > Plants > Peat moss > Unclassified... | reverse complement strand
TTTTTGTTTTATATAAAAAAATAAAAATGTAATTTTTTTATTATAAAAAATAGAAAAAATATTTTTTTAAATGTAGGGGGGTGTTAAAATTTTTTTTAAAAAAAAAGGGGGGGGGGGGGGGGGGTATGCCTAAAACCATATACACACATAACATTGATTTGAACATTGAAGGAATGTTGGGTACATGTGTGGGTACATGGTGAATATTTGTAAGGGGATGGATACAAGTATGTGATGCCTTGACTAATGGGCCATGATTGGGGTGAAAAAAAACCAAAAAAAAACCTATTTGACTAAGCCTTTGTTTGCCCATATTGAAGCAACATTGATGTTTAGATAGGCTTCATGACTTTTTTTGAAGCCCATGAAATGGGTCATGATGGCATTTCTTGTAATTTGCATAAGGAGGATTGAAGGTTAGGGCTAGAGGGAACACTTGAATGTGTGTTACATAAAGAAAGTGAACATTACATTCTTTCATGCCATCAAACATAAAAGGCAATGGGAGAAGAAAGTATTGATGCAATTTGGTGATTTTTTCTATTGTGCCTTTGCATTTTAGGCGAAATTTGTACTTAGAAACTTGGTCATTTGCATTTTCTTTTGGGTTATTTATGTAGGGATTCTCAAGTTGTGGTCATTTAACTATTCAATTTGTTTGTTAGTTTCACATGGTGTCTTGTGTCTTTGTGTTTCTATTGCCATTATTCAAGCAACTATCTGAACATTTTTTATTTTAGGTATTTGTGTTAGGTATTTGTGTGTTGAAAATATTCAAATAATCAACTTTTATTAGTTCAAGTTAGTCAATCATAGTTTTATTAAATTACTCATAGTTTGAATTAATCGATTAGTCAATAAATCAACTTGTTCAATATGGCTTTATGTCATCCTATTGTTTTGTTTAATGTCATGCAATCTTATTGTTTTGAGTAGGTATGTTTTAAAACAACTTGTCCACTATGGTGTCATATGATTTTATTTTGAGTGATTATGCTTAAAAACAACTTGTTCATTTTGGTGTCATGTCATCTAGTTGTATTGAATGAATATGTTTTAAGCAAATTGTCCAAACTAGCACCATATGGTCTTCTTGTTTTGAGTGCACATATGTTTTGAGATCTTTAGTTCAGATTTGAAAGTGCACTTTGTGCCCAATGTGCAGTTGTTACAATTTAAGGACATTGGAATTCAATTCAAAATGAAAAAGGATAAATTGCCATTGAATATGAGGATATTGTAATTCAAGAAAGTCATTGCAACTTTCTATATTGCTTTGACACATGTTCAAATGAAAAATTATGAAAATCAATTATTAATGTAACATTTTAGGTTATTATTTGCAATTGCACATATCTTCATAATGTTTTTTCAAGTTTAATGGGGATTTTTCACACAACATTTGTGTAACTGATGGTTTTCAAATCTAATTTTCTCAATAGATACATGTTCATTTTTTTCCCTTCCTTGGCCTATGAAGGTTTTGAATCCGGTTTTGTTAATACACATGTATGGGTTGATGTTTGAAAAGAATCTTGTTTATTTAAACATATTACGTGTCACAAACCTAGCGTTGGGTTTGCGACCAAAGTTAAAACATAACAAAAGGAGTAGGCAAGAAGAATGTCACAAGATTCAAACACACTTTCACTTGTGTGCAAAACTATGTAAAAGTGAATCCCAACACTCTTAAGTGGGTTCACATTTTGGGAGTTGGAGTCCCACAATGTCACAAATATTTGGAACAAGGTTTAGGGTATCAAACCTTGTCCAAATTAGGGGAGGAAAGTGGTGATTCCTCCCAAGTTTGGATTGTGGTGCATCTTATGAAATTTGAATGTGGGTTGCATGTGGTTTTTCAAACACCATTTTGGCTCCAATTTGTACTAACCATTTATAAAAATTTGAAGATTGATTTTATCTTGAGCTTAACACATTGAATTCATTTAATTTCATTATGAAGCTCCCACATCTTTTTAATTCAAGATAACTAAGGAGCACGCTTTAAGTTTGCATTGCATTATGAAATTGGGAATTGGTAGGTTCTTTACCCCCAATACCACTTGACAAACCTAGGGGTGTGTCATATGTTATCATAAATCATTACAATTGGAAATGCAAAAAAGTTGTGTTCATATGAACCCTGTGTTTATCCAAAAGATGCTTTTTATAATTGTACGTTGAACATAATTTAACTTGAGTTAATAACATGATTAACAACAATAACAATATTAACTTTATGTAATTGTTGAAAGGCATTGCAAATATTGAGTTTCGTTTCTTGTTCAATTTACATTTTTTTTGGCTTTGCAAATGGAAATAGGAGTTTACATCTCCATTTATTTTTTAAGGTGCAAAGTTTGAAAAATTATGAATAAATCTATGGAGAACAAAGAAAGATCCAACATATTTAATATTGGGAGTTTTTCCACAAGAAGAGGTCACCCATAATAGAACTAAATTGCAAGAGTTTTTTGCATGGTTTAGATTGCACACAAAACATGTAGGCATACCAACCAACTTTCTACTAGCTAGTTGTTCATAGTGGATCAATATAAGAATGGTGATGTATAATAACCCTATTTTATTCACTTATAAAATAAAGCTAGTTCATTAGATACCATGCTCAAAAGAATCATTCTTGCTTGATGTCATTACAAAAAATGTCCATGACCAAATATGCCTAAATGTTACTTCTGAAACCATTTGGCATTTTTATGTTAGATCCAAATGTCATGTGTTTCTATTTCATAAATTGTTTAGTTTGCAAATTCTACGCATGAAGAGGATTTGTGCACTAATTTAAAACTATTCATCAAAAACTGTCACTTAATAAAACTTTATTGTTCATCAATGATACATGCAAAGTTCATTGTTGGCAATGTTTATGGGGTGCTTTATTTCACCTTCAAGTACTAAATTACATAGCATGTTGCAAATAATTGCAAAAAATGTAATGTCATTCATTTGGTCATAAAATTTGAGCATAACAACACACATCTCAGCAATTAGGTGGGACATTGTGATTAAGAAGCAATGGTTGGCTATTTATTTGGAACATTTAATCTTGTGTGCAATTTAGTCTTGGTACATGATATGAAGGGACTCCAATTCATCATTTTTGTCAAAATGGATGTTGTTAGGCTATGAAATCTGTTGTGGGTATATAGTTGGCCATTGAAAACTCATTGCTAGTTCTTGAAATTTGGGATGGTCCTATGTTATTACCTTTCAAGATGTAAGTAATTACTTCTTCTTTCCTTTTCCTTTTCCTTTTCCTTTTGCATCACCCTTTTTTGTAGGTAATTCCTTTGTTGTAGGAAGTTCCTATGCAAATATAGGTCAAAATCAATATTACATTTTAAAAAAAAAGAATCTTGTGACATTGTTTTTTAATGTTTCATTAATAAAAGGGGCATTATCAGTTCTCCATTTCTTAATCAACAAATTTGTGTGGTCCATAATCAAGAATTCAAAATATTAAAATTCAAAGCAATTTTTATTTTAAGCTTTTGATCCTATGTTTGTAGGATTGGTTGTTCATTTTAAAATGATCATAATAATTAGTTGAATGAACATCCTTGATGTACCTTGGTACAAACATAAACATAATGCCAATCAAAATCATCAAGGTTGAATTGGGGCCCAAGTGTGTTATCTTCACAAACATAAACTGGATCGGTGAAATTTCTAGAACTAGGTTCAGTGGCTTTTGTTGAACTAGGCCTAGCTACAACCACCATCCACATGAAAACAACACCCTCGTTATGAATTTTCCAAAAGACAATGAAAAAAATCTTAAAGTTAAAGTTGGTGGATGTTATAATCGATTTTAAAGATCAAATTGGGTTACATGTTACATATTTGGAAGGAAACCAAAGGGTACCACCATTGTGCAAGCTAACCTTTAAGACAAATTTCACAACAAAGGAAAAAGAAAAAACATGCAACATGATAAAACCCTCCCAACCCACCCAAATAAGTTCCAAATGGTTGTGTGGCAAAATAAGGTAATCATGCAATCAAGTTGAAAACATTGCATGCCTTAAAATGTTGGGGATAATCAAATTTATTGATAAATTTTTAATGAATTATCAAACTTGATGGCACCTTATATATATATTTCCCTTGACTATAATATGATGTGATGTAATTGGATTGTTTTATGTTGTTAATGGTTGTTAGATGAAATGACATGGTAAATATGTGCATGATGGACTTACGTATCACATATAAAGTAATCTCCCATTGAAATTCTAATGTCTTCAAGTAAGGTAGGCGCACTCGAGGATCACCATATGTTATCTATTTTTGCACACATCACATCTGATTGTTATTGAAATACCACAAATGTTTGATGAAATAATATAATCGAATTTGATCACTTGTTATGGATGCATCAATAATTTCAAGAACTCACATCAATGGTTCGTAGTTTGACAAGTTTTAATACAAATATGAATTGGATGATTTCATTGTGGATAAATAAATAGATAAATTAAGGAGAAAAAATGATAAAACCATTACCAATATGTATACACCCTTTGGTTTCATCACTCTATTGGTAGACACCCCCACACAAGGATGTTATAATAAATTATCTCAATATATATAACATTTAGTTTGTGATTTTTTTTGTTGAACAATTGATTTTCTACCAATTCCAAATCTAAACATCATGAAACCAAGGTTCAAATAAATTGAAGTTGTAATTATTCCATGATGACATCTATGCAATACCTCATTAGCACAATGAAAATTAATGAACTAAAAAGGGCAAGGACCTGCGAACCTCCGTCAACATTAGTTGTACATTCGTGGGTGCATCAATTCCACACTAATAAAAGCCAATAATTTAATGAGTTTTTTGGGCACAAAACTAATACAAGGATATGATTTGCCAATGTTGAAGGTGTAATGAACTTTATAAACATTGTTCCACGTCAATGAACAACATGTAGGCTTAACGAAAACAAGATTTTACATGCAAGATGGAAAATAATAAAAAATTTGGTGATTGTCCAATCAATTCTCAATACACATTTGATTATTACAAAACACATTAAAATTTTGACAAACATTTTTTCCAAATCAAAACAAAAATATAATGGTGTAGCTTACCATGAATGAGTCAAATAATCCTGTGACACCCCCAAAAACCACTTAATCAATAACAATTTGTATAATATTCATAATGAATCCTTTTCAATGAAATATAATTTGGATAACATAAAATCTAATTGTTTTAAACTTATTTTTCAAGATTTAGAGACTAATACCTTTATCAATTACATGGTCAATTGTTAGCTCCTTTAAATTTTTCATTTCTCGAACATCCATGCGAGAGACTGTCACATCCAACCTCATGTTTATCAACAAAGTCCTTTAGATGACATAAATTATTGACACAAAGCAACTTTACATTTTACAAATTTTAAAAGCAAATGATTCCAACATGAACACAATTATTACATGTCTTTTGGTTCAAGTTATTGTGTTTGCACCCTTGGGTCAAATAAACTTGAATGTGTTCAAATTATATCAATATATTTATAATTGAGATTAATTATCAATAAGGACAAGACCCTTATTTTCTTGAAGTATGTAGGAAGTCAAAACATCAAAGGCCATACAAGCCATTTCTTTGACACCCTTGTATTTTGCGACCATGAATTCCAAGACAATAGAAGATATGTCTATGTTGACCACTTCGATATAACCATCATGTACCATCTCCTCTGACATAGCTGCAAAGTCCCCAAGAATAAACCTACAATGTGAACAAATGACTTAGTTTCATGTTATTTTATTCCACATATCTTAGTTGGCATTGTGTGAACTTACAATCTATGAAAGTAAAACAAGTAGTTTATACAAAAGAAGGAAAAAAAAGGGGAATTTTTTTTTGTTAAAATGAGGTTTGAAGGTTTGAAAAATTGCACTATTTCCAAAGGGATTTCATTTGAATGTGAAAATAGTGAAAAATGTGTTAGGGTTATGCTTAGCCATATGGTGGTGATATATGACATGTCGATTTTGTTCCAATGCCTTGATGAGGTCAAGGATTAAATGTCATATCATCCTTGTCTTCAATGATTTCAATAGAGGCATTTGTGAAAGAACACTTTTGTTCTTCAACAATTGATAAGATAGGAATTTAATTTCAACATCGATAAAAGTTAGCACAAAAGAAATGAAGGTATAAGGCACACACTTGAATTGCCACATCCAATCACAAGGACCCGAGTCGCCTTGGGAATGTACATGTTGATGAAAGCTTTCACTCCTTCATATTTTTGATACCAATCAAACACTATGGGGTTTGCAGTGTACCTGTTGTTCCAATAAGTATCATCTCCATAAGCTAACACATGACTTTGCTTCCCAGATTTCGTTCCTTTTCCTTGTCGTTTCCCTTTCTCTTTTGCTCCTTTTTTCTTTGGTGCCATATTATATTGCAATCTACTTCATTCTTGCAAGCTTCAAGTTTTAAAAATCCTTTCTCCCTAGTTCTCCTATTTCTTATTTGTCTTGTTTTGGAGAAGAAAACTTTCATAAACAAGTATGCATTTCAAATTTCATCTCGATTCTTATCATCATAATCTTTTGGACATCGAAATCATGTTGCCTTGTATGCATGTGATTCTCTTGGTGTGGAAACAAGTTTTCCCTCTAACACGCTTGCATAAACAATCAACATTCAGGAAGAAAAGTAGCAAGAAGGGAAAATGACATCATGGGATATCATTTGAGATGCCCTTCATCATGGGAAGTCATTTGGGACATCCTATTTTCAGGTCTCTATTTCTTGATGGACAACAACCATGGCCCATTGAAGGTTTGGAATTTTTTTCTTAAACGTTTATAGTGTCCTTCAACGGAGTGAAGTTTGAGCTTTTGAAATAGATCCAAATTGCACTTTCTAGCTAGCTGAATTATGAAATATATATATTGTTTCCTAAATTGATAACCTTTTATTTTCTCACAAATTTTATTGTTATTTGTCAATGCCAAATTTCTTACCTCCTTGGAGGATAGCTCTTTGAGCCATCTCATGTTTGGTTTTGAGGGGTTTAGTAAATCTTAAATATTAAGCAATATAAGTAAATCAATAATGAGCCATCTTTCTATTGATTCTTTCAGGGTAACTATTTATTTTAATCTTCATCTTTATTTTTCTCTAAGAATTCTTACATTCCATGTGTGTATGAATAAATATATGTATATTCCTCCTTTACTTTTTCTTTTTTTCCCCCAATTGTGATGTGTTCTCTAACACTTATGCTCACATGTATTTCAATAATATAATTCCAAAATTTCTTGTAGTGACATTTTCAAAGGTCACATGTATTGCAAAGGTGAGATTGAAATGTATAAAATTTACAACACATTTATTCAAATATGCACACAACCCTGAATCACAATAATGGAGTATAAAATCTCTTTCTTTCTTATGACTGTTGGTTTCCAATTAACACAACCACTTGGCAGTTGGAATGTATATAGCCTAGTATTTAGGCTGGTTATGCACTAATTAATTATGTTTGAATTTGCTGAAAATTCTGAAAAATACCTACCTGCCATGCCAAAAATCTGAAAGAAACTCTCAAGCACACTTGTTTCCTTATTTAATATAGGTGGCCTATTTTTAAAATCTTATTATTGTTACTATTGAAAGTAAATGAAAATAAATAAATGATTAGGCACCTTGCCCAAACCAGCCCAGGTACTATGGTAGTATATACTATATCCCACCCACCCAATTCAACATACAGCCTATAGAAACTAACATTATGTCAATTATATGTGGGATCAACCCTCTATGTAAACCCTAAACCCTCTACGTAACAAGGTGGTGTGTGTCACACTGTGGCCTTGCCATTTTACATTAAAAAGTATCTTTAAGGCAAAAGAAGAATTATGAAAATTCAAACATTTCACCATGCAAATATAATAATCTTCAGAAAATTCCTCTAAAAGAAACCAAAATGCTTCAAGATAACTCTATATAAACTACTCTCAAGTTTCAACACAAGCCAAAATATCATCTTTCAAAAATCCTCATATAAAAAACAGACCTATTACTAGTAACCTAGGGGCCAAAATCCCTTTAAGCTACTATACTCTATAATGAATCTAAACACAACATCCTTGCCAACCAAGGCAAGGCCAACTACAAAGTAACAATTTTAGAATTATCTTTGAAATTTTCATGGGGAGTCTCCTCTATGAATTTAGAGCTATTTTTTAATAGGTATATGAAGGTCACATTTTCAAACAGTTCCAAGTTTCAAACTGTACCTTGGCCATGGGGCTACCTACTACTTACTACCTAGGGATGTGGCCTTCACAAATCCTATAGAATTTTAAGTATTGATTAGTCACTTGATGATGCATTTGTTAAGTGTTGATTAGGTATTAATTAAACATTTTAAATAGCCTCAACATTCATCATGACTCTTCTACACAACCCTTAAATTCTCTGTGTACCTCCACTGGACCTTCCTTCTAAAGTTCTTACAATATACCATCATCCCAAGCAGATCTTATTCTCTCCTGTTGTACTACTCACTCATGTTAGGCTTGATTCTGAGTAGGTAGTTAGTCCTAATGTGTTTTTTTTTTGGCCTCAAGTGAAGATTCAAGAGTACTAAGACAAGGATTATGTGACCCAGAACCTATCAATGCACCATTGGTTGGAAACCTGTTAGACTTATGGGTCAGTTGTGGATGGACTTCAACTAAGTTACCAGGGTTAATTCATCTTGGTAACCCATTCTATGAGCCATCCTACTTCTCCCTCACACTACCTAGGTAACTATCTATGGAAGTGGGTAAGAATCATAGGTAAGTGGGTAAGGAATGTAAACGTAGGAAGGTATGTAGGTAAAGCAATTGGCAACTACTAGACAAATAGATGCATGTCGATGTTTGGTACATTGTTACCTACCATGGTTAAGCATGGAACCTGAATGCAACAGAAAAAAAATGTTTTCATCATAAATTTAACATTTTACAATTTAATAATAAAAAATCGTGCAAAATTTGTTCATTCATGATAATAAAAATGAAAGACTATTTAAATTTTACCACTGGTCCAATGAGAAATAATCATTTTCTTTCACTGGGCTTTGCAGAGACCAATATGACCCATGTAAATTTAAAGGTCCAAATCCATTTCCACATTTGTTGAAGTCTCTACTGCATCTACTCTACAGTTTAATTCCTGAAAAAAGCAATTTCCTGACAGATGACCACAAAGCAATAGCCCATGCCCTCTTTTACCCCATTCTAACAAGAATATTGGCCGATGAATAAGTTTTTATTGGGTATTCTGCAAGTTGTGAGTTTCTTAATGGACAATCTGAGAGTCTCTGAAGGCTGAAAAGGCCTGAAAAGGTGTATGTGCAGGGTTATTTGCAGATTGTCAAAAAGCCTGTATTCTTGTGCCTACTAAAAAGATAACCCACTTAAGAACATCTGCAACAGTCCTCAGTCTGTGACCTTACAAAAAATATTTCTCACATCACAATTTACTTTTTTCAAACCCCACCCACAAAACTGAGACTGCAAATAGGTGGGAGACTACTAATAGCAAACCACCTAGACCAATCAAACCATGTAGCCAACCACCAGCATGTGTTAAGGTTTGCTATGCCTTTTCCGAGCCTCCACAACTGTTTAAAAAATGCATTTTGCTGAGCCAGATTGATATGTTTTGACTTTTCTTCATCCAATGTTCAGGGCCACATACTGAGCCCCAGTGGATCGATCTCCTTCATAAATTATGGACAACCACTTCTAGCATTCTGAAGTTGAAAACTTGTACAACTATAGTATTATCCCAGTTAACTGTTGGAGCAGAAGTTATTATAATAGATTTTAGTACCCAGATTTTTGAGAGGATCAGTTATGAGTCCTCGGATTCAATAAGTGAGTGACTGTTATGCACTATAATTATAAGCTGCTTTGCTCTAAATCAAGAGCTCAATCAGACTACCCAAAGGTACAAAATTTTGAACTAAGGATACAAATTAGGTATACACTAATTGTAGATTACTCAAAATATGATCACAATACATTTTATTTGGAAATTCACCTTCTCTTTAGGCCCTAGTTTGACCCTCTAATCCCTGTTTCATCCCCAATGCTTTGAGTGTATCTGGAAAGCGAGAGAAATTGAGTATCATTCCATGAAACTGGGGATTGGTTCAGAAAGATTTACAGGACCTTATTTTGACATGGCTCCAATTGAACGAAACATAGGAAAAGCAGTCAAGGTGCAGGTAAAGCGAATCCAAAACTGGGGGTGAAACTCCCCTGAGGACTTAGAGAATACTATTTTGGTCCTCCTCCCTGTCTACAATTTTCACCCTGACTTCTCGATTCGTCCCCAGCTTCAGCAAAACTGGGGGCCCAGTTCTGGAGTACACCAGGGATAACTCTAGTGTATAAATGGAGATATTAAATAGGGGTGACTAGAGAACATGTCTGCCAAAGAATTAATTTATTTTGAAAATTTCCATTTTGGGAAAAATGAGGAATATTCTCAACAAAGGTTCTTTATAAAAAAAAAAGGAATTTTTTAGGAGAAAAATAAAAACTGCAAATTTCAGCATTTCTAAGAGCTTAATTTGTGCTGAAGCTGCCAATGTAGGCTACTATGGTTGTTAGTTGAATGCGCCTGGCTAAGTGGTATGATAGGGAATGCAACCTACCACAATTGAAGCTCAAAACATTGGTGACATTTAAATTGGTTAACTGAAATTGTCCTTTGTTTGAAAGAGAGAAAATTGGATCAAACATCACTCCACCTAGAAGCTGGAGAAATGTATTACATTGAACATAAAGGTATTATATGTGCAGAAATTTTCAGACCTGAAAGTTGCAATGCGGCATCTTTGGTTTCAGATTGTAGTGGCAGCAGCAGTCACTTACAAGCCCAGATCTGCTCTCTGTATGTAGTTGGCCAGAATGGCTGTCAACCTGCAAAATGATGAAGACCCAAAAGAAGAAGTAAAATAGAAGGCAAAAATTAATTACAAGCTTTCATTTCTGCAAGCTTCTTGTTTTTCGGTTTAGGCTCACTACAACAACAAAAGGTGTCCCTGCATATCAAGTGATTTCATTGGATTGTAAGTGAATTTACTGATCACAATGAACAGGCCTGCCTAGTGAGAAAGCAATGAATTCACTTATTTAGTGTATAAAGACTAGTGAACTGCACCCACAATTATCTCGAGATGGAACAATCCCAAAATAAGAGGACTAGGGTCAGATAAAGTCTGGCCAGCATTCTGGGAAATGTCTCTCACCTGTGGGCTTTACCCATTGTAAAGCATGAGAGGAAACAATATCATGAACCTACAACACATGTAGTCATGAGGCATAGGAAGGGGAATTGTTCTAATGCCTATTCCATAATAAGATCGGAGGGATGTCACACCTACAAGTAGGCATAATTTTGTGTGTCACTCTTGGGGAGAGTATGCATAAAATCCCTCCTCTTCTAAGAGTTTGATATTGACAAATAAAAGGCACCCTCCAAGTACATTTGGAAATTAATTGTAGTGCTTTCTTTCCATTGTTCACTTCAAGATCAACTTGCAAATCTCAGAGACAAATTACATCAAAATATTTATTGGGAGTTTGAAGACATTGCACAATACACATGTAGAGTTGGTGGCTAAAGCCTAGAACCCAACAACACTAATTTGAAAGTCATCAACGAATTTCATAAAGTTTGGTAACTTGGCCAAAAGCTTATATGTTTTGTAAGTTCTGGTAGTGACGGGTTGTTCACTCTCCTAGTTGTCAATGCAATCAAAAGGGGAGGTGTCCATTTTCACCCCCTCTAACTCATTACAGTAATAGTCTACATGTTAAATTCTCACTTCTCACATCACACACTTATAAATTCAATTCCACCCAACCACAAATCTGAGCCCTTACCTCTATTACTCTCTAATCAACCCAAATTAGAGAATTCTGACACCCATTAAACCCACTACCTATTAACCATTCCATGTCCATCAAGATGCAAGACCCCATATCCCCTCCTCCCCTTGACACCCACTTGTTACCAGCCAAACCAATTTGGTACCATAATATGCTGTGATAAATATAATGCAGAAGGCCCAGCAGAGCAGCCCCACAAGGGGAAGCTCTCATTTATTATTGCTTTTTTTCTTTCAATGGGGCTGCAATATCTGGTTTTAGATCAAAAGTTCTTAAGATCTTCTGTCTTACATGCATGCTACTTAATACATAATCCATTAGTTATTTTGTGCTCCTTTTTGTAGAATAATAAGTTTAATACAAAGATTATGTCCCTCAGGCTTCTTATAACAATTTTTAAAAAACTAGCAGCTCCTCATATAATAACAAAATTAGGGCAACAAAAGTACATGTATGACAATGAATAAACCAGGACTATTTATCTATGCATAAATAACCAGAGAGCAACATAAAGGGAGGTACCCTTTGACACTTGTAATTGAATGAAAGATATGGACATGAATATAGTGGCAGTCAATGGCACCTGAAACAGACTCAGAAAAATTGCACCACCCTCTAGTGTCTAGGGTGAACCAGTGGTCCAGTATTTACACTGGTAGTTAACCATGGTACCTACCTCTGGTTCACCCTGGCCCCAGCCCCCCTCTCTCTTTCTCTCTCTCTCTCTTTGCAAATTTTTTTGGCCTGGGAGGTTCAAACTAAACCCTAACCCAACTAAATAGAAAGAAAGAAGTTAATAATATGTCATGGCAAACATTCATTGTGGAACCTCTCTTTTTCCCTCAAGTACACCATGTGATTTCATGACAAATTGGAGATGATGGGTCTGTGCACATTTGAGCTTTTTCATTAAATTTGGAGTCAATAAGTCTGGCCCCGTACATGATTCCCAAACTTTTCCATTACATACATGTGGGGACATCTGAGTTGGGGGTGTTGTTTGTCAAGAAGAGATGAAGAGCCATTCACTCGGTCATGATGCAATATGTACAGATTGTGTCTTTTGGAATCACCACAATTTCCCAACTGGTTCAACCATTGATGTCATTCCACGCAGGAATGGGATTTGAGAGAAATGTTGCTTAAACCTTTTGTTGAAATGAAACACTTAAAAAAAATTGTTTCCCACCCTGTAAAACTAAGGGGGGAAAAAAAGGAGAGCGATTAATGTTTTTGAAGACCTTAGTACTATCACATTGGTGTAGAGTGTAGGTAGTATTTTTTGGTGTTGAAAACTTGGGTATATATATATATATATGTTAGCCAACATTCAACCTCAAACATATAGGTATTGAATTCAATCTTACCCACAATTTGCAAATTCAAACTTTGCGAAATTCTCCAATTTTTGAAGGAAGTATTTAATGTGAAAATGAAGATAAGTAAAGGTGGTGGTAAATCCTTGAAATGTCACTCATCCCCTTCTTGATCAACCAAAATTTTGTCTTTATTGAACATGACTCACCAACCAACTTCCACCCAACAGATACAGTTTGTATTTTAGTTTTTTGGTTCTTATTTATCATCACAAGCACAAACACATACAAACATGAAGTGTTGTATTGTTGTTGTTGTTGTTATTCTTATCATCACATACAGACACACAAAACACATGTGAACATAAGGTCTTGAGTTGTTTGGATTTCTCACACACCTTCAGTTGTAGTGACCCATCATCATCATCATCAGTGAACAACTTGTTGAGATACTTTGATGGTGAAATTTTTACCATTGTGGAAATGCTGCAACCTAGTTAGTAGTCTTCAAGGTGAGCAACAAAAGACATGTCACACAGGTTTTTGCAAGGTGGGTGAGGGAAGAAGAAAAAGAGAAGTGTATAGAAACAAAGGGAAAAGGCTAAACTTAATATATTTGGTTCAACAAGATGATGTTCTTGTGAATAATTGGTACACCATTGATCTGGTGAACATACTTTACTTATTACTATAGATGCACCCACCATTCAACCCTAAACCCTTTCTTCCTTGATTCATTCATTTTTTGGGGCTCCTGAACTGGAGGTTTACTTGGATACTGGAAATTGTTGGTAGCTAGCCTTGTAGGTAGGTACCCATTTTCAAACTCTTCATTTTGGGATTTTGGATATGATTTCCTCCCCCCCTCCCCCCTACTCACTCCCCCTTAACTTTCCCAGGATTTTATTATTATTATTATTATTATTATTATTTTTGGGAGGGGGGTTGTGAAAATTGGGGGTGCTTGGATACCTACTGAAAGAATGGTAAATGGGTTTAGACTACTTTAGTTAATTACACCGTATGAAAGAGAGAATGCCCAGTAGAATTATCCGTAAAGTCACCCTCTGTTTGACCTCCTATCTCCTCTGCTTTTGCCCCCTATCCCCTCTTTCAGTGGTATCCACAAAGTAAGGAAATTTTATTAAATCTGGGTATGAAATGCTGAGTTTCAGCATTTCATGCACAAGGTTCGAGAGTAATTATAGTAGTTGTACAGGTAGGAGCAGTGAAAATATATGTAGCAGCAGTGCAGGCGCTCAGGAAAAAGGAAACACAGGATGAAACTCAGTTTACCACCAAGATTGGTGGAAAAACTAGTTTAGGTCCCAGTTATTTCCTTTAGTAAAATTTTCATTCCCAGTTACGCGTTTGATGGCCTATTATGCTGAAACTGGCCGTTCTCGCCCCCCTAATGGCCTGACTTTACAGATAACTCTAATATCCGGATTTGATCCCTGACGTCCTTTATTTATTTATACCATGGCCATTACGGCGGTTATGGGGCCGTTGCTGTTGCAGGTAGGTAGATAGTTTCCGTAGGTAATAACTAATAACAACAGTAGCCCTCAATAATCTCGTGGTTCCATTTACTCAAGTCATCTATTTCCCATTATTATCGTCACATGCACACATTAGTAGGTACTTAGTAGGTACTCCATTTGGCACAACCCCTTGGCTCCCTCTCCGTCCATTGTTTTTTTTAAAATAAATTTTTATTATTTAAAAAAAATAAAATTTTGTGATGTAGCCAAAGTGGCAATCATCTCTTCTTCGCTAAGAAGATTTAGCCATATTTGCCTACAAGCTAAATATGAAAGAAATTTTTTTTGAAAAAAAAGCGTCCTTTGATATGTTTGGCTAGGTACTTGAACAATGTATAGATAGATAAATAGACATATCTTGGCGATTTTTCTTAAATTTTGGTCGAATTCTGGAAATCTATTGGAAATCTAAAAAAGCACTAGACTTTTTAATTTTTAATTCCACATAACTTAGCTTGTCTCCACTTGCAAGAATGGGGGGTTAAGTTATGTTATGTTATGTTAGTAGCATGCAGAGAACTGAATTGTAATTGGGGCTCACATTGGTGGCATGCCGTGTATAGAATTTAATAATTTTTCTAGGCCCTCTTTTAATTTTATTTAATTTTGGAGGGTGGGTCCTGGATTGAAGCTTGAACCTTAAACATGGTTTGGTTTTGTGTGTATGTGAGTGTGTGTGAGTGTGTGTGTGTGTGTGTGTGTGTGTGTGTTTTTTTTTTTGGATGGGTGGGTTTTAGGTGGAGGGTGGGGAGGGGGAGAGGGTAGTTGGTGATTTTTTTGGGGGTTTACTGAATTTTGAAGTCATGGTGATTGTCTGAGAGTCTTTTGGCAGAAGAGGTAGAATGAGTGATGATGATCATTGCAAGAAAAGAATACGGCAAGAGGAGGAGGAGGAGGAGGAGGAGGAGAATTCATTGTGGGGTGGATTGGAAGAAAGATAGAAGAAACCTATGATGATGTTGTTGTGTTTTTTCTTTTGTTTTGGGGAGTGGGGTTTGCTTTGATTTGATTTGAGCACTAGAGCGTGAGTGAGTGAGTGCAGTACCTACTTATTATTATTGTCTTGTTGTTTTTCTTTCTTGTTTTTTTGTTTTTGTTTTTGGGTGGGGGTGGGGGTGGGGTGGGGTGGCGAGGGATGGAGCGAGGGAGAGAGAGAGAGAGAGAGGGAGTGAGTGAGTGAGGGAAGGAAGAAGGGAAGCTCTAGAGTCCATATGGGAATGGAGGTTTTAGACTATGATTTTGTGAGCTTTGCAACTGTCATGCATGTACTTATGTAGACTTGTTTTTGTTGTGTATGTGTTGGGGATTTATGCTTGTTGCTTCTTTTTTGTTTGGGGTTCTTTCTCTCTTCTTCTTCAAGTTTCTTCTTTCGTGTCAAGAGAAAGAAAAATTGTTGCTTTGCTGCTGCTGCTACGAGGCTACTACTGGCAAGAAAAAAAGAAAGAAAGAAAGTTTGCAATGAAGTTTGATTGTTGGAGCAGTCTGAAACGGAAGTTGTATGATGAAGCTGCTGTAATGAGCGACAATGATCTCGCCTTGTCATGTCGAGTTCTTCTTCTAATTCATGCCGATTGCATTGATAGACAAGTGAAAACTCGTCCTTAGTAAGAGGAGGAGGAGGTTGTCGTGGTCTTTGATGGAGGGATTTTATTCAGTTGACATCTGGGTTTTTCCTCAACTAGTTGACGTAGGTTTTTTTCAGTTGACATAGTTTTTTCTCAATTGGTGGTGTAAGTTCTTTTTCCAGTTGACATCGTTTTTTCCTGAGTCGATGTAGGCTTTTTTCGAGTTGGTGTAGGTTTTTTGTGAGTTGATGGAAGTTTTTTTCGAGTTGATGTAGATTTTTATTCCTAGTTCACGCAGCACATACAATAGAGAGGCTGTAAGCAGAGGAGGAGGAGGAGCTCAGAGGGAGTGGAAGAATATCGATCAATCACATAGCCTGGGAGGGAAGGGGAGCTTCATTTGGAGCTTCTATTGTGGGGCCCGTGTGGTTTTCCATGATCAGGATGAAGACTTTTCACAACTTCATGTGTGGGGTACACCCAGTGAGAGTGATCTATGGAGAAGGAGAAGTCCTGTACTTGGCACCACAAACCACAGTGCAGGAGGTTTTGCAGTCGTATCCGCACCATTTCGTTTGTCAACCAGGAGGCATGATCGGCAGCACGTTTTCTTCCTCAGAGCAGGAGGAGCAGCAACAGCAGCAGCAGCAGCAAGGAGGTGGCACTGGGAATCAAATGCTGTCCTTGGACACGGAGCTGGAAAGTGGGTGTATCTACTTCCTTCTTCCTCTCCCCAAACTCTTTCCTGCAGCTCCTTCTTCAGCTCCTTCTTGCACTTGCTTCTCGCACTTGTTCGTAGACTGCGATCATCCTTCTTCGGAAAAAAAAAACAAGAATTCTTCCAACAAGTCTAAATATTCTCCTCGCACCACCACCTCCTCTTCTCCTTTGAAAGTCTTCAGATCGCCTCACAGGATAGGAGGCTTGAGTTCACCCTTCAGATCATTGAAGCCCATCAGAAGCTTGAGTCCTTTCCACAAGCGCTCCGGCTCCAAATCCAGGGTTCTGCCAGAGTCCAATTTGTACAGCGGAGGAGGCAACAATGGTGACAACATTGCAGATCTTCTTCAACAAAGAGGCAAGAATTGTCAGTGGAGACCACGGCTTGGCTGCATTTCAGAGGAAGAAGATGATGTGGAACTTCTTGCTTTAGAAGAACTCAAGAATAATAATGGTGTTGTTGTTAGGCAGCAACTGACTACCACGGTATGCAACAAAGCAACAAGCACTACTCCTCATAGCTCAGGCTCTCATGGGTCTCCTCTCTCTCACAGACCCAACTCTCTCACAGTGACTGGTACCTCTGCATTTGGGTAAGTATCATGATGCAGTTGCAACATCTCCAGAGGTTATTCTTTCTTATGTTTTAAAGATTTTTTTTGGGTCTCACATTTGCATCAAAAGCAATATGGTGATTTGGAACCCCATCTATCTATCTCTCTTGCCACAAAAAGATTTTGCATCTTGATGGCGGATATTAAAAAACTGTAGTAGCTGGTTGCTGCTAGCTGCTGCTGAAGTTTGTATAGATCTCTTCAAAAAACCCGCTGCTGGAGGAGGAGATCATGATCTGGTGATGCCACACTCTAATGCCACCACTGGTGCTTAGCAGCAAACATGCAGAACTACCTGTTCCATTTTGTTCCAAGTGAAACTAGGGTTTGCTTGCATGCACATTTTGCTGCATGCATACACCCAAATTGTTTTTTTTTCCATGATTGACATGACTCTGGGGTTTTTGTTTTTTGGCAATGTTGCAGGGGCATAGGTTGGCCATTGGTTGGCATGCCGAGCTTGATGGTTTAGTATGTAGTAGTAGAAGTGAGCTGCTCAGAAAAGAAGAAAATTTCTCAACATTGCTGGTGATCAGATCAGCCAGCTGAAAGGTGACAATTGATCAATATATCATCATCATCATCATCAGCAACATGAATGGGAATCCTGCCGCTACTACTAGGTTCAAAAAGAAGAAGGGTTCACTATCTGCCAAGCATGCCATGGTTTTCAAAGAGGTCTTGACGTTTCCTTAAACTACCACTCAGTTACTTTTTAGTTTGTACTTGTGCTTTTGTATCATATGACTCATGTCTAGAGACCCACCTACAAATTTTTCTTCTTGTGCATGTTTCGTTTTTTCAGATGGTGCTCACAACAATTTTAGGACCATTTTTGAGCTTTTCTTGAGCTAATGGAAAATTTAGCAGCAGCACCAGATTCTGGACGCATATGGGTTTTTTTTTTTCCCACAAGTGGGCTGTGTAACTATGAATGTTGCAATTTGCCCATTTTAGAACATCATTCTTGCATTGTTGATCTTCTGGCAGATATTGTTATTGCCTTTCTGTTCTTCCACAGTTTCTCATTTGTCAAGCAAAGAACAGAACACTGTACAAAGCTTCTCGTCCTCAATCCCAGACAGATTTGATCAAAATCCCAGTCTCTTCTCCAGAACCTTTTGGCTTCTGCTTCACACTTTTTTCTGCTGATTATGCACATACATACATTAAAGGGTGAAATCTGTGCTGCAATAAACTTTCAATTTTGTTTCAAACCTAGATTTGGGAGCACCACTTTTGAAATGCACTGTCATCATAGAAGACAAGGAACTCTCCTATCCGCTTTGTCAGCGGTCCCTGTGATCTCAAAGGTTTTGGGCCCAAGAGCAATGGTCATGGCATTTTCTCCAACAAAAGAAATCTTAGACTGTGGTAGCAATTATTTGATTCACATGGGAGAAATGTGTGAACTACATATTTGTCCAGTAAAATATCTTTGTGCTTGGTGGGGTGGCAAATTTCTTTGTAATGCAAAGAGTAATCCTTCAACCAGACCACATAAATCAGAGTGACGATCTGGTTGGTACCTTGTGAATAAGGTTTCCATGGTGTTGTCTGCTTTCATTGTACACCAAAGGTAAAATCAAAAGATTGATAGAACTCTCCAAAAATTCCTATTGCAACCCAACTAGACTTTTTTTATATTTGCTCTTGATGCAGAGAGGAAACATTGAAAACTATATATTAGTATTGTCATTATATTGATACAGCCTGCGTTAAGTAGCTTTCGTATAAGATCTTGTAGTGCTTTAGACTTGTGGTTCAATCTTTTTTTCTTTTTTCTTTTTTTTCGGTATGTTTCAATAGGACACGAAAGTGTTTCCATGGTAAACAAAAAGTAATCCCAATTTGACATTTTTCATTGCAACACATTTTTTATATGTATCTCTAGAAATATTTGGAGAAAGCTTTTTTTTGATGAAAATGTGCAAATAAAAATAGATAACATCTCAAATTGTCATAATATTGTGAAATTGGTACACATATCAACAATTCAAGTATCAATTGTTAAATTTGTAACAGTATGTTGCAAACATTGCAATGTAAAAAAAAGACTAAAAAAGACTAGTTTCCTTGGCTTGGTGGGCCTCACATCAAGTCATGGGGGTAACTAATCCAGCCAGGCTTCTACTCAGTTGACAAACAAAGAGTCTCTCTTTTGTTTATCAAAGTTCAAAACAGCTTGTTTATTTCCAATGGTTGGATTACAAAAGCAATTTTGCATGTGAAGATTTGAGGCTGAAAAATTATATTACACGTCTAGAATATACACATCTAGTCTAATATTTTTGACATTTTTGGGTTCGGAAAAAAAGTTAAAACACACAAAAGAAACTTTATGTTCAACAAAAAGACAACAACAATTCAGAATGGATTTTTTGCCCTGGGGCCTGCTCCCTGTTTATTGGCACTTTTGGTTGCAATAATTCATGATTTAAAGAAAAATGTTGACATTTTTTTGTTAATTTTTCAAAGAACTTTCAATGAATTGGAATTGAGATAAAAATATATATTTTGTAAATTGCAGTCATGCCTTGGCAGTTCAGAGATAGAAGATATACCCTTTAATGTTCATATCAGTGTTTTCTTTTTGGTGCAATTTTGCCAAAATGCAAAAAAAAGAAAAAAAAAACATTACAAGGGAATATTCTGTCACAATATTCCCTTTTTCTGAGAAGAAACCAATTTTGGGGATTCTTTTCTCTTCACATTTGGACTCTGATTTTAGTTTGGTAGCATTTTAATAATTTAAAAATAAATAATATTTTTAAAAATTAAAAAAAATTAGACAGGCTCTTAAAACTTGTTGCCATTTGATGCTAATTCCTTTTTGGGAAGCTAGCCAATGACACAACATCCAAAAAATTGGAGGAATAAAAAAAAAAAAAGACTGGTTGGGATTTTTAGAGTTCAATTCACAGGAGTAGATTTCACCTTTTCCTTTTTACCCTATTTTGGGGATTACTAAACATTAGTGGCAGGCAGGTGTGGTAATAATTTTTGATAGAATAGTTGTATTATTTTTGGGTTTGTGAAAAGAATTACCATTATGATGACCATAATTCAGTGTTGACAACCTTAGAAATTCAATTTTCTTTTCTTGCTGAATACTTGCAAAAATGATCAATGGATTTAGACCTTCATGATGGAATGACATCTACCCACATTAGGAATAAAGTTTACAACCATGAAGACTAAACTAAAGTGTACTCCAAGGTGAAGGCTTTTCTTTCCCACCACAGCTAAACCCTGCCAAATATCACCACAAGTACTTGGAATCAAGGTTTTTTTTTTTTTTTTCCCCCCCTATTTTCTCCAAGTAAGGTAGGTGGCTACCATGTGCTTGTGGTGGGTTGGCAAGGTGACATTTTCCTTTTCATGACAGTGGATCCAATTGGCTAAACATATATTATTTAGCTCTAGAAGTGGCTACTTTAAGTAGTATGTGTTATTCATGCCCTTGTGACGAGATCGTAGCCTATGTTGTATGTTATTATGGCTATGATCATGGTCATGTTGAAGTTTAGTCTGCTATTGAATGTAACACATTGTAAATAATTGGCGACAAACAAAATTATGCAATTAGTACTATATGTAAAACAACATGCAAACCCTAATGAAGCCTTTTGAAATACATACATTCAAAGTATGTATGAATACTTATCAACAAATAACTTTTGCAATAATGACACCATTTAGAATCCAAATAACACATTTGCATCAACAAGCTGGTAAGCAACACTAGTAGAAATCATGTTGTTTGCAACTAATCACAATGTAATTAGTATGTAATTGATTGTTGTTTGCAACTATATTTGTCATGTTTACAATTACAAATTTGGTACTGTATAATTTTTGGGCCATATGGTGATGTGTGCAATGAACATGCAATTCAATATGCATAACATGGACATGTGTCATACAAATAATAATCCAAACTAATACATATTTAAATTAGTATATTTAATAAATCTACATAGGCTATGTACAGTAATATTATGTACCTCTAGTATTAAAGTTAAACCCATGTTAATTAAAGCTAGCCTAACTAACCATGGATAAATTAATTAAAAAATTATACTATCCATGACTAAACTAACCATGGTCTCATTAAATTAGGCTAAATTAATTATGCTTAAACTAAAATAAGATAAACTAAATTAGGCTAAACTAACCATGGCAAAATTAAGTTAGGCAAAACTTATTATGGTTAAACTAAATTAAGATAAATTAAATAAGGTTAAATTAATCGTGACTAAATCAAATAAAACTAAATTAATTATGGCTAATTTAAATTAAATTAAATTAAACTAGGCTAAATTAATTAAGCTGAAACTAACCAATGGCTAAATTAAGTTAGGATAATTTAATTATGGCTAAAATAAATTGGAGTAAATTAAATATGGCTAAATTAAGCTAGGCCAAATTAAATATGGTTAAATTAAATTAGGCTAAAATAATTATGGTTAAATTAATTATGGCTAAAATCAATTAAGTTAAATTAAATGAGGTTAATTAATTATGAATAAATTGAATTATGCTAAACTAATTATTTTTAAATTAAATTATCTTAAATTAAATTAGGCTAAAGTAATTATGGTTAAACAAAATTATGTTAAATTAAATTACACTAAATTAACCATGATTAAAATATGTTTTGCAAATTTTCAAATTTTATTTGTCAAATATATTTAAATATGTTTTGGGGAAAGTATAACCTTTTTTATTCTATTTTATTTGGAATTTTTGAAAAAAATATAAATTGGATGAAACAAAAAAAATTGTTCAGAATTAATTAAATTGATAATATTATTATTTAAATATTATAAGTAATCAAAGCTACTAAAAATTTATAAAAATCAAATTTACATTATCACTGTTAATATTAATTACTTATTAATATCATTAATAGGAATACATATTATAAATTATAATTATAATTTCTACCATAATAGTAATATTATTTTAATATTATTAATTATGTTAATATATCTATGGCTAATAGGATACATTAGTTAATTTATAAATATTCTAACCTAGGTTAACTACCTAGGTATTAACATAAATTAGGTATTGATATTACAATATTGAAAATTATTATAAGTGATCATAATTATTAAAGATTTCCTATAATCATTTTTCAATTACAAAGGAAAAGGAATAATGAAAATTTGACAACAAAAAAAAAGGCTTTCTAAGTTATAAAAAAAAAAATTCCCCTTGTTTTTTCTTTTTGAATCCCTCCTACTTTCAAACCTCATAACTTTCTTATTTCTTATTCATTTTAAACGATTTAAAGTGTTATAGGAACATCACCTGAAGTTCTACAAATCATTTTGGAACTTTAATAGAAATAGAGCAACATACAAGGAAAGATTTGGGTGTTTAGGAATTGACCTTTGTAATGTTCAAAAGTTTGTTTTTTTGAGTTCTTGACCCCATTTATTTGGGGGGCAATAACTTTTTCATTTATAATCCGTTTTCAATGATTGTTAGTGTGTCAAATGCGCCAAGAGGAGGGCTTTAGGTTTTTTTGGACACCAGAAGCAATAAAGCCCTCCCTAGGCCTGTCTACCTTAATACAATAAATACATCTAATGTGCAACTAAATTGGTTCATGATATTTGTAATGGAATTTTTTATCTCTTATCTTTAGGCTTCCAATCTAAAATTTTAGTGACGCACTCCCAAGTTCCTAATTAGACCCAAGATGAGTCTTAGTGACTCACATAGTGAAATTGTGAAGAACTCAGGGCACACTCCCAGCTCTCAGCACTAAAGGGACATGCTGAAGCTCCGAGATGGGACTAGGAAGAGTGACAAGCTTTAGTTACTAACTCGAACCTGTATCAAACCAATTAACAAGTTGGTTAATTCACTTTCTGGAGCACCTTTGGTGCTAGGACAAACCATGGGCAACTATGGACTCACATGACTCACCACGGCCCGAACTTGGGGGAAGCCACCACCTTCCCCCATATAGTATTCTTTACGTCTTTTCGCGGCACCTACATCTGAATGGTTTTTCGTCCCCCAACTCCCAAGGAGTAATCCCGAAACTATCCCGGTTTGGACTCCCGGGACTTTGCGAGTTCATAACTCTTTGTTTAGACCTCCGATCAGGATGAGGTCTAAAGCAAACTTGTAGCTCTCCTTGAGAGCTTTCCAACAGTGTATTGCACTCCACCTATACGCACCAAGGTCGGGTCGATTCTCAATTTTTTGTGGTCGGGAGTCAAACTGCCAGTTTGACTCCCGTCCCTTCTTTTTGCCATAACTTGTGCTAAAGATATCCAAATGGCCCATGCGAACCCATTTTCGACATCAACACTTTGATAGCTTTTCAATGATATTAAAAACATCTTAATGCAAGGTGTTTTGACCCCTGCAATCGAACTCTGAAGTTTCGAGAATCTCGAAAGACTCCCAAGTCCCAATTTCGGGAGTGTGAGTTTCATCCTCACACTCTCTCAAAGTAGGGTTGCGACATTCATTTTATATAACTAGGTGCAATAACCATATACCAGCCATATACCAAATGCCATTGGAAATGAGCTAATACAAAAAGTTTAACTTTCATTGAATGGTTAAACCTAAAAATAAAATTGGATTATTTTAAACCTACCTATATAGCCTAAGCCTACATTTCAACCTACTTAATAGGGTGTAATAATTACCTACCTACCTAAGCACCACACCTCAACATCTTATTAACCGTAAAATGGACAATTTAAAATTTTGTTGATTAATAGTTTAAAATAAAAATAGGTGAGTTTTAATTGCCACATGTCACCATATAATTGGTGCTTTAAAATGGACACGTGTTAAATGGTCAATGAATGTCCATGGTGTGCAACATGTCATCATCTAATGGCAGAAACTTTAACGGTTGAAATTAATCTAATGAATTTTTAATTTTGAAAACAAAAAAATAATTTAAAAATAACACATGTCTGCAAGTTATTCGTCCAATTTTTAAACATGTGTCATATTTTGATTAGTTACATTGTAATTGCAAGAAAAGTTGCATATAATTTGCAACTACATTTGAATTGGTATCTATGGATGAACACATATACTAACACCATATATGCATGTTGCATACATAATGTTGCATGCAATTGAATTTCATGTGCAACAAGTTATTTTAGGTAACTACATGAATTTGTAGTTGCATGTGTCGTATTGAATTTTAGTTGCAAACAACAGTTACAAAACCCAAATTTTCTATTAATACAATAATGGCACAAGTTATTTCAAAGAGCGAAAAAGATCAAGTGAAAGTATATTCTAACATAAGGGGTTTTTTTTAAATCATCATCAGAAAGGATATTTAGACAGTAATCTACTAATCTGCTTCCATTACCAAAAACCATAACAACGCATATGTTCACAAGCTTTAACCACTTGGAGGGATGGTGGTTGCAAATAACACTTGATCTAAGCTTCTCCCACATTTTTGTGGTTGGGTTTGAATCATGGGGAGACATTGTAGTAGCTCGACAATGGTTTTGTGTTGTCAAATTTAAGAAGGGTGGTTGTTGATAAAAAAGAATATGGTTTAGTAACTTGGTCCCACAAATGCTCTAGAAGTACCCAAGGCCTTTGAATGGTTGAAATGTGTTTGAATAATGTCCTTGGAATATGGTTTCAACCTCTAGAGCTAGCCAATACTAGGGGTAGATTACCCCAATGGCACTAAGTAATTTTTTAATTAGAAAGCACTTTTCAAATTCAACAATTAAACATGCTGCATCAAAACATTGTTTCTTCACCAAATCAATGGCCTAAACCCAAGCCTCCTTGTCTACTAGACGCACAACCCCAGTGGTTGTGTTTATAACATGTAGCATGTATGACTTACCTCCCATAAAGAAAGTAACGTACTTGATTTAAGAAGTAGGTTTTTTCCACCAAGTCAAGCACAAAGAATTATTAATGTGCTCAATGAGATCAATGAACAAAGGAAAGTGTTCTACAAAGTACCTCTTTTCAATGTCATCATGGATAGTAAACAAGCTAGTTTTCGTAAGCTTCATGGCAAAAACAAAGTCACAAATGAAAATATTGTGCTTTTGGGCAAACTTGGATGGTCCTTACATTGCTTCCAACAAAGGTAACACACAAGCCAAACCTAGGAGTGTTTTCCACATCACATAAAAGGTTCTAGTTTACCTTCACAATTTCAAGAATGACATTGCCTTCATCCATTTTAACAACCAATAGTTTGTATTTGCCGAAAACCTTCTTTGATAGTGAGAACATAGATATCCATTCTCTTCTTATTTTGTTCAAAATCTTATGGCGATTACATTCTAGGAGTTCTACCAACTTGGGGAACTCAAGATGTTGTTTAAGGCTATGTGGAAAGTAGTTGTACTTAGAATCTAGGAGCCTCTTGATATCTAGGTTTAATGAACTCAATGTATACACTACTAGGTTTGTGTGGTGTGCCATGTAGTGCACACTACTAAGATATGGTGCATGTTTCTTTAGGGTAGTGATGCCTATTTTTGAACCTTGGAAAACAACATTTCCATTTGCTTTGAAACACATGAGCTTCAAGGCAAGTTTAGTACCATTCAAGCTTCCAAACTTGGCAAAACTTTCAACAGTCAATGTTGTGAACCTATCAAAAATATATGGCTCCATTAAACTTCAACAATTTGTATAAATAAAAAACCTCAAGCCCATGCACTCTCCATTATAAGCCAATAGGCTAATGCTTTAAAAGTAAAATAGTCAACAATGTTTTTAGGAACTATCTTGACTTCCTTAAGATAAAAATCTAATAAAGCCAATTCAAACTAGCTAAGGTTTTGGTCTGAAATTTTAGATATTGGTGGGCCCCTAGCTTCACCATTATTTGTCAAATGAAATGTAAATACTCTCCTTAGGAAATACATATCCCCAGAACAAGAATTGAAAGTCAATTCAAACAAGGTTGAAGGCCTTGTTTGGTAGACTACTTTTATTTTCTTTGAGTGTTCACCCCCTTGTTCAACGAAAGCATCACCCACTCAATGAAAACCCTATGAAACTTGTATTTGTTATGGTAGGAGGTTAGAAAGCTTAAGTGGGGCTTATAGAATGAAAGAAAATTCATTATCTAGCTTTGAAATTGCCCTTGACCACCAATTTGAATGTAATTAGCTCGTCCAAGTACATATTAAGGAACAATAAAGGTTGTTTATATATAGATTATGAGACTTATACCAATAAAAACAAACTACAATAATACTTCTTTGTTTTTGCCTTTCCTTCTTTTGCAAACAAATGAACATAATATTTTGCTTATGGATTCATAAATCTTTTCATTTTTTACATGAACATTAAAAGGATTAACAAAGTACTCTCTAATACATTTTGAAAGCTCAAAATGCTTGATCAAATAATCAAGCTTTAGCACTAACAACTTTTCCTTCCCCTTATTGTCAATGTAAATCTTGCACCTAACCATTTTCATCTTCTCGTTTATTTTGCAATATTGGTTCCAACCAACTAAATTTAATTGCCCAACAATGTTGGTAAATTATGTTAAACTCCCCATCACATCTTTATGCATTTTTCTTCTTTAATTGAACATGTTTTATAGCTTTTGTACATAAGATCTTCTTTAGGTGGGGCTTCAAATGTAGAAGGGCATGCTCTAGCAAACAATGAAAGGAGATCAAGGATGGACACACTTACAAAGGAGATGTCAACAATAGGAAGTTCTATATCACCCCCTACAACAAAAATCAAACTTGAAATCAAAGTTCATAGGTACTTGAAAAGGTGTCATAACCACAAACATGTAAATAACAAAACCTTTGCAAGAAATGAGGGAACATAAACATGTCAAATGTTGGTTTGAACTTTTGATAAACACAATCATCAATAAAATGAAAGCACAAAACCTTTCAATTTCGCAATAGATAACCAAAACACAATTGAAATGGAAAAAAGGAACTTTGGAAGTGTAAAAAAGACCATGTAAAAACTTTAAATAGAAGCCATTGATCTAGTCCTTTAATTGTCATTCGTAAAATCAATGTGCCATTATTCAACTTGATGTTGAATGTAATGCAATATGAAATAGGAACTTGCAACAACATCCAATTTGCATCCATACAAAATCACAATAGACTTTGCAATTGCACCTTGAGTTGATGCATTGTTCCTCCCTTATCCTATTGGGTTGCATTCTAAATTGAATAGCCCACAAACAAAAAAAATTCAATCCAACAAATGCACCACACAAATAATGCATAAATTTTCACATTCAAAATTCAACCAAACTTTAATATGATGCAAATTGATCAATGTAACAAATGCATACATTTCCAAGACCAAGATATACTCTTGCAATGTTTACTTTACCTTCTCACATATGTTCAAGTTTGTGAGATTTATCCCTCCTAGTTGTTTCATGCTACCCATTTAAGAGTCTACTTTAAAGTTCAAATTTCATCCTACAAATGGATCTATTAGCATTTGTGTTCGTTCTATGCGAATGGCAACCATTTTTTAAGTTTACAAAATGAAAGACGACGGGAAACCTTGTTCACTTCATTCATAGGCTACAATTGATCTTTTCTACTTCATGAATGATTAGTGATAATAGGAAGCTTGTAAGTGTAGCAAACATGAATGAAGGCAAGGTGTGAGTGTGATCTTAACAATAGACGGCAAGGCTTCATCTACACAAGCAACAATAAATCTCCACCAACCATCACACAAATGGTTACACAATCTATGTTAGTTTTTGGATCATAATAAACAAATGAAAATTTGATGTTTTCAATCCTTATACCAATTTGCACAACCCTAGAAACTTTAACCAATTTGTGAAATTTCACCACAATTTTTTTTAGTTGGTATCCCATAAAAAAATCAATACATATTTGGTAACCAACATATCTCATGTTACAAATTTATGATAGTCCCATTTATTAACAAATAGTGACAAGTATATCCAACAATATTTTTGAAACCAAATTTTTTATTTTAAAAAAGGCATGCAAATGGTTAAACAAAAGCATAAAATGCATGTAGAGAATTTGTTTGTTTTCACCCACTACCTTGCCTTTGGCCATGCAAGGCTTGGTGGAAACATAAGGAAAAAAAATCTTTTGCACCAAGCTTGGTTAGGTCACAATTTGCAAATAATGATATATAATTGTCATTGTCATTGGATAATAATTTCCCATGCTTTGATTAAAATTGAAATAAGTTGAAATTTAATTAAATAATTTGCTTAATCTTGAACAAATCATGATACATTAGGCCAAAGTCAAGTTTAGTTAACACATGAGTTGAAGGCCTTTGGACCGTTGTTGGGCAAGGCAATTCTCTCTTTTTCATGAAAATTGTTGGTTCTAGTTTTTAGCCTAGTTTAAAAGAAATGGGCAAGTTTTTTTAAGAAATTTCAAAAAACTAGTTAGGGTTTCAAAGAAATTGGAAACCAAACCCCTTGTTTAGTTTTCAAACTATTAGTTCCCACAATTTTGTTGATTGGCAATTTTCAAAGGTAGTTGCCCACAAGTTAGTTATCAAAAAAAAAATTAGAGATATTTTTCTTGTAATTCACAAAAATCAAAATTATTAACCAAACAACGATGGAAAGGACAAATCAAGTTTTTTTTTCAAACTTTCACATGTTCATAATTTTTTCCCTCTCAAACTCACCCTCAAATTCCCCCAAATTCTCTTTTCAGTTCACATTTATTTAATAATAAACTCTACAAAATTAAAAGGTGCTTTGCAACTAGCTTTTGAATCATTCGGCCAATTCTTGCTAACAAATATTAATATTCTTTGATTATAAACAACATATCCTAAGATTGACAAGTGTATCAACTAAAGAAAAGGTTTTCTTAGTTTCTATCTTTGACCCCATAATGCCTAATATTTGGTAAGCAAAAAAAGCCATAGTAGTTAACATGGATTCATGTTTCTCCCACCATTGGAAAAGGCATTTTATTTCCTTCACATCCATTTAATATCTTTTAAATATTAATAGTTCTATATTGACCAATTATGTGATTGATTCATTTGTGCTAACAATCATTTAAAAAATATGCAAAATATCATTTTCAATGACCCTTTCTTCTACAAAAGCACTTTCATAATCTACTAGTGGATGTACGTGATGATAACATTTCACAAACATAGGATATAATTTTTTTTGTCATATTCATCAACAATAGAAGTACCTTACACATGGTTAATGAATGAAGATACCAAATAAAGACTTTTAAATCTTGCATTTACCATTAAGGAAAACATATTGTGGGCTTTTTTTTTTCATATTTTCTTTAAAATGAAATGAAAGAATCCATCACACACACTTCCTTTCTGATGTTAGATGTAAGTAAAAACAATTCAAAGGAAACTTTAGAATCATCATCCATAACATTGTCTAGGTTGTGAAATTTCAATTTCTTCCTTCATCTTCAACTTATTGATATGGAAGAATTTAAAACATCATTATAACTATGAGAAATCATGTCTTTACAAAGGACATTTTTTAGTTGCACATGACAAGTTGCAAAGGACATGATTTCTCATAGTGAATTAGATAACCAATGGCCGTTAGATTGGTTCAAAAATAGGTGGTCACAACTAAAAACAAATGGTCAATAGTTGTTTGGGAAACATGCCATGTTGTAAAAGGAAGTGGAATTCAGCCAAAAATTCAAATGTGGTTTATTTGTTATAGTAAAAGACAATTACCTTCTAAAATAACAAGACTTTTTGGAACAAAATAACCTTGCTTGTGAACTTGCACACAACAACATTAAAAGTTGTTTAAATTTTTAGAAATAAATTTTAAAAAATTTGAAATGAAAATTGGAAAAGAAATTAAGAAAAGTTATATTTTACCTTGTTGTAATTAAAGTGTTCAACTTTCTTGGGAGAATTCCAAAATCCATATGTTCCATTCTTGTTTGCCTTTTCTAGATTTTCAAGGTCATGTTATGGATTTTTGTAAATCTGATTGAACAACTATAATGAACACATACTTGAGGTTTTCACAAACTTTTTCTTCTACTATCCCTTATTGACATGCTTTGAAAAATGCATGGCCAAAACAAGTATCTTGAAAACTTTCATCCAAACCCAAAATCTCACAATTGACCACAAACTCTAATGTCACTATCATTACATTCAAGTTTGCTCTTTCTTTTTAAAAATATGCAACAATTTTTTTTTAATCCCTATTCATCTAGTAATGCAATTAAGTTTCCTACCAAAACTTGTCATGTAGTTTCACTTGCCTTAAACAAACCTATTGTGATATGTTTTGGTTGCCAATCAACCCCCAAGAAATTTATCACCAAAACAAAAATGTGATGTGCTCCTTTTGACATCCATAAATAAAAACTTGTTGTGGTAGAATAATATTCTACAAGTTTTGGCAAAACATATTCTTGTTTTGTCCTCTCCACCAAATTGTGCAACACTTCTTATGAAATAAAGTTTTTCAAAGGAAACACAACATTTGGACATATATACATTGCAAGACACTTCCACCATGTATTTTTCACAAATTGAATAGGTAGGTGATTTTTGACAACCAAAAGGTCAAGGTCTTGTAATAATTGTTTTTGTTGTACATCATTATTCTTGAAAGCATCCTTTGCACCAAAAAATAATATTATTACATTGCTAACACATTAGGTTTTTTTTTTTGTTAATTTTTTTTCTAATACCAGCCTCACATGACTATTTATTTCCTCCTTCTTTTTTTTTGCAATCATATCATTGTCATTATTCCATTAGTTTTATAATATGATATCATTCCTTTCCTTGCTTAAGTTATTGTTAGACTAGATGCATCAACTAAAATATCGTAATAAAGGATGCAACATATAACTTAAGGAGTTTTTCCATCCACTTCCTTATTGTCAGTTAGACAATAAAAAGTTCAACATAATGCTTGTATGTTAAGAAGTCTCCAAAAGAATTTTTGAACATGCAATTTTTTCTCAATATTGACTTGCATCCTTTCATGAGTGGAGCTAGTTTCTATTTGCAAATTGAGATTTTCCTTAGAAACTTCATTGGGAAATATTTCAAAAAAATCGTTTTCATTTTGACTTGATTATTCCATTTTTAAACAAAGCACTTTTCATAAGAAAATACTAATGGGATGATAAGACCAAAACTAAATATGTTTCACAAAGGGGTTATTTTATAGTATTCTAATTTAATGAACTACCTAAAGAAAATCAAATGGAGCTCAAAATATTTAGAATCATTTATAAATTTTTTAATTTCTACACATCATGGAATAAATACAAATGCATAACAAATGTGGAGCATGCAACTTTCTTCCAATAGCCAATTTTTTTTTTAACCCACAACATATAACAATAAGTTAACAAAGAACAAATAAAGGGAAATAAAACATTAATGCAATGAAAACAAACAAAACATATACACAAAATGATAAAACTTCACAAGCAAATTTTTTGTATAAAAAAAATGAAAGGTGAAAAACTTATTGAGCTTGAAGAGGAAACCTCCTTTCAATAATTAAAAATAAAGGTTGTTGAAATCACCCACATTAAACCAACCCATTTTGGAATGGTGTTCCAGGAGATACCTAATGGTTTTGGTTCAAAAAAGGGCACCTAAAAATCAACATACATTTTGTTGAAAATTTAAAGGTTTCTAGTGCAAGACAATTAACTAGTCAAGCCTGCCATACATTTTATTACAACTTGGAAAACATGTACAAATAACACAAATATCAATTAAATCACATTTGGAATTCATATGAAACATGTGTTTATGTAGGGCAACAGTTTGGTGTTAGAGTTTTGGCCAACCAAGCCCCATGAGACGTTTATAGCACCATACCCAAGTCACGGGAATCGTTGGTTGTAAATTGTGTTGTCAATGCAACAAGTGCAACTCTTCTTGCCTAAATTATATTTTCAAGGGTGCAAGGTTGTGAGAAGATTACATAAAATTATGTAGATGAAGAACATCCATGGCAATGCAGAAAAAAACTTGGATGATAATTTACCCCTTCAACTAGTGGCTTACTTTTTTCTACATATCTATTTTAGGGGCGATTTTTCAAAAGAATAGACATTTTTTAATCCTCAATGGGCATGGGTCACATGTCATTATACATGCACTTGAACAAGCAACAAAATTGGATTGGACATGGTGACCTTACCTTCACATATGTCACATGCATTGTAGTCATTGGACATTACTTATTTCAAGCCCTTTAAAAATGTTTTCAAAAAAAAAAAACTCAACAATGTCAAGAAACAACTATCTTGAACTTGACAAGGTCACACTAGTTGAATGGGTGGACAAGGCCTTGTTGTAGTCATTGAAAAAAATAAAAATAAAATCAAGGTTCAAGGTTTACGAGATTTGGCCATTGAATCTTACAATTATGGTTGGAAAGTTTTGTCCCAATGAGGTGTTCATTACAACAAAAGAGAAAGGATCAGAAAATGCATACTAATTAGATGCAACAAAGGACTCCAATAATAGTGGAGGTGAGGTTGAAACTACCAGTGATTTGTTGAACATTGTAGGTATTTTTCAAGTAATTCTTGCACCTATTCGTACCACATCAACAAGCCCTTTTGAACCATTCACTCATTTTTATGTGGAAATGCCGCACATTCTTGCCACCCCAACAAATAATTAACAAGATGAATTGGTGGTGAACTTGGAAGATTTTAACCTTAAATTAGATGTCCTAATTAATCCAAGTCAAACCCAAGGAGTTATAGAATTGGGTGACCTATTATCCTTGCTAAGGGCATGAATATCCATGAGAATAAAGGCCTAAGTTTAACTTTTAAACAAGGAAAGGTCTAAGTTTAACTTTTAAACAAGGAACAAAACAAGATTATGTGATTAAAAAATAAAAACACAAGAATTAAAAACAAAAACACGAGATGTGTAAGACAAACATGAAAAACAAATATTTATTATGCTAACATATGCAAATTAGAACAATAAAAGAACATGATAAGCCTATAGTGCAAGATTGTGTTTAAAACTAATGTTGAACAAACTGAAAGAAATGAAGGGTCGTACTTTTATTTATACCCCTTTGGGGACCTAACTCAAGGAAGTTTCTATGTGTGCATCGAATACAAAAGTTATTTGAAAACCTTCCTAACTGAGAGTTAATTATGAGTTAACCAAAACTTAACTAAAAATTAATTGGGATTTAATTAAGAATCAATTAGGAGTTAACTAGACTTAATTAAGACTTAACTTGAAGTTGACTCGGACTTAACTGGGATTTAATTGGGAGTTAATTAAAAGTTGATTTTGAGTTAACTAGGAGTGAAGTTTATTGGGAGTTAACTAAGAGTTAATTCGGACTTAACTATAGTTTAACTAAACTTAACTAAGATTTAATTAAAATGAATTAAAAGTCAACTAAAAATTAACTATGAGTTAAGTGGAAATGAATTAAAATTTAATTAAAAGTTAACTAAGAATGAACTAAAATTAAATTAAAAATTAGGAACATGAATGACACATTCAAATGAATGAACTCCATGACATTGGCATCCGTGATAATCTCTTACATGATTGCCAACAAGGAGAAGACATGGCAAATAACCATTAATGGACGATTCTAATTCACATGTGGTCACATTAGAGGCTACTAAAATTCATGGTTTATCAAACCATACAACTTGATTAAATGATCATTTTTGACCCCTAAACATATCCATTTTGACCATTCAAATGTTAAATGACATGTGTAGTTTTTGATTAAACAATTTGACCAAGATGACCTATTCAACTAGGTGTCAAATTGAACATTTAGTCAAAATGTATTTAAAAATGAATATCCTAGTCAAAATGACAAGGGGTATTTATATTATGTAAGTACCCTAGGGGTCTCGTTGTTCAAAATGGCACTTAGTCTAGTTTTAAATTATATATATATAAAATGCCTTAAGTATTCTATTGGGTAAATTAAACGTATTAATGTAAGTTTCATAATTTTGGTTGAATACCAAATATGGTTTGAACAAACATTTTTAATGTTTATTTTGGTTTATATTAAAACATATTATCTTTCATATTTGTTTTGATATCATTAAAATTAAAATTTCAATCTTGAGCTTTTTATAATGAATCATTAGTTAATATTTTAAATCTTTCATCTCTAAAGTTATTTATTATAACATTTAGTATGTCAATTAATAACAATATGGCATATTACATTAATATGTAAACCAAAATTTTATTTAATCAATTTTTTTTTACATTTTTTATTCGGAAAAATGTTATAAATATAATTTTTCAAAATCTTCAATTGATGTGGTGTTAAGGTTTTTAAAATTTGAATTGAAAATTTGAATAAAATATAATTATCATGGTTATTTATTAATGGATACTTTTTGAAATTATTAGTTACAATAATCTTTTTATGTACTTAATTACATAAGTTTACAAAGTTTATTTCATTATAGTAAATTTTTGAAGTTATTTTATAATAATTTATAATAATTTTTTGTAGTTATTAAACCACACTTTTAAAAAATTATTTAATTTTTATTTGATAATTCTTTTGGATTTTCAAAAATTATTTAATCACAAAAATTTACCATACTTATTCGATTATTTTTTGAAATAAGCGAATCACCATAATGTTTTGTAATTCAATTATAATAAAATTTATGTAATTATTTAGTTATATTAGTATTTTGAAATTATGTACTTATAATTATTTTTATAATTATTTAATTACAGTAATATTATTTAGTTATTTAACTACACCAATTTAAAAATCTAATTACATTAATTTTTAAGAATTATTTCGCTACTTAAGTGAGGTAAAATTATGAAATTACTTAATTACAATATTTTCTTGAAATTAATTAAATATAAGAGTTTTGTGAATTTTTAATTACAATTTTATTTAAAATACTTATTTATGTTGATTTTCTGCATATATATAATTTTAATATATATCTCAAAATATATTTAGGTTTAATCATTTTGAAATTATAATAAAAGTTGATATTATTAAATTTAAAAAAATTAGAATCTATTGAATGACAATAATTTTTTGTAACTTTCTAAGTATAGTGTAATATTACTGAAATATTGAAACACAACATTTCTCTATAATTGAATTTACATAATATTGAATTATTAAAAATTGATTGAAATAGATAATTAAAGTTAATTTTTTAGCCATTATGAATTTATTATTATTATTAAAGTTTTTATATACATACATCACTATATATATATATATATATATATATATCGTTCAATCTACATAATACATGTCAGGATGTAACAAGGTGTCAACTTTGTAATTATTAATGATTAAGCTATGAAAAAATTAAGTCATAAATTTTATTAATCATTATTTTTTAATTAAAAATATTAGTCCAAATTTTATTATAAAATATATATATATATACATATACATAGTTACATGTCCAAAGTATGGGATGAAATTTTGTGTTTGAATTGTTATTAAACAATAACATTCAAACATTTTTTTATAAAAAATATTTGAAATTTTCGGTTTCCATTTATTACAAATGTATAGATTTATGAAAAATCTCAAATTTGAAATTCATTTGTTTCATTTGAGCAAAATATGAAAAAGAAATCACATTTCAAAGTTGATGATTTTTAACATGAATCCATACAATGTCAAATAAGTTTAATATTTCTAAGTAATAACTTGAAATTGGTAGTCAGGTGGCAAAGTTGTTGGTGTGCCACTTAGGAAACCAAGGTTTGAACCTTGATCCCAACAATTCAAATGTTGACTATTAGTTGATCAATTGATTGCCCATTGATCAATCAACACATTTCATTGATTGATATTGATTTTTAAATGAGCATTGACTAGTCAAAATGTGTGTGTGTGTGTATACACATGAAATAAAATAACATAAATTATTATTTTTAATACTCAATTTAAATTAATGAAATTGTTCATTTTGACTAATAGTCAAATAGTCATAGGTCAAAATGACCAATCAAAAAGTCACCTTAATATTGGTAAAAAAAACCATCCTAGTCCATTAGGACGTGTACAAAACAACGTGTCCAAAATGATTGGATGACCTTTTTGGTGACTGTTCAAAATGGGTTATTTTTTATTGATTTCTTGGTCAAATAAGCCGTGAATTCCAAGAGTGAAACCAATATCTGGCAATGTTGTGACAAAAGGCATTGGAAAAAGAAATTCCTAATAAAATCAATGAGCAAAAAGGAAAAGAAAAAAAGGGAAAGAAATCAAAATAGGTTGAACATACACTTAATTACCCCAGTGGAGAGAGTAGCTCAGAGGAATGTCAAGAAAAAAGATAGAGCTAGGTTCAACAATGCATGGTCTAACCTACAATAGTTAAAGTTGTTGGAGAATGATTTCACAACAATTTTAGAATAGGGTTTAAGGCCCATCTTTTGGGGTATAAAGGATTTGGCTTAAGAGTGACATCTCAACAACAAAAAGTAACTAGAAAACAAATAATGAGAAAAATGCAACTTGTTAAACATGTCCCAACCAAGTTACAACCTTCCATTGAACGACAATGAAAGGTAAGGGTATGAGGGGGGTTCTTATGGTAGGGGGGAAAGAAAGAAAGATTTAGGGTTTGTGGTGAATTATAATGGCAGATAAGGGATAGATAAAGAGGTTTAGAATTTGGGTGAACTTTGAAGGTTGACATGGTATAGATAGGAAGGTTTTGAGTTTAGGTGAACTTTAAAGGCAAACAAGGTATAGACAAGAAGGTTTAGTGTTTAAGTGAACTCTAAAGGTAAACAAAAAGACATAAAAATTTAAAATTTGGGTGAACCTTGATGGTAGACAAAAAACAAACAAGAAAGTTCAGGGTTTGGGTGAACTTTAAAAGAAGACATAGTATATAGATAAGAAGGTTTAATGTTAAGGTGAACTTTGAAGGCAAACAAGAGACATGAAAATATAGAATTTGGGTGAACTTTAATGGCAAATAAGAGATAGACAAGAAGGTTTAGAGTTTGGGTGAACTTTAGTGGTAGACAAGGGATAAACAAAAAGCTGTGAAGTTTGGATGAACTTTGATGCCAAACAAGGAAGGTGTATTGGGATATTAAATTGATAAAACTGATAGCTATATATTGTGGCAATTAGTGCCCAACTCCATGAATTGAGAACATGAAACAAACTTTCCAAGTTGTTTTCACAGTCTGATGACTAATAACCGAATTTGTACTAAACCCAAAACTTATGTTCAAAGTCTTGGGATGAAATTATCCTAAAATTTTAAACTTTCAACTCCTAAGCAATATATGATTAAGTCTTGTTGACAATGATGTAACTTTAGCACAAATCCACTTATTAAGTTACCTAATGAAATATCCCTAATGTTATGCCTCTTAATTCTAACAACACCAAACCTCTAGTCGCATTGCCAGTTGTTGACCTACTTTGATTCTTGTCTTGACATACTACCTCCTATTGTAGATAGGTGTTATGCCTTATATTACATAAGAAGCCTAAAGTTTTTTATAAATCTCACCAATAGACAAGTACTTTTGTACGTAGATTTGAAAAGAAACATAAGATGTTATCATCCCTTCCAACTCACAAAGGCTCTCCATAAACAAGAATATTGTAAATGATGTCAGGAGCATTCAAGTTTACAACATTGGGTAAGTACCTACATCTAAACCAAATTACACCAAATGGAAACCAATTCATTGAAAGGTTTTTGGACTAGGAGATTCCTCTTTGGCAAACTTGAAAATTGGAAAAGAATCATACTACGTCGAAAATATACTTTATAGGATTTGAGAGGAAGTCTTACATCAAATTCTTGCATTCACACCCACCACAAAGGCATCTTTTGTGGCAAGATCCTCTTTGATGACTACAACATCCTTCACTTGCATGGAAATGAATGAAGAGGCAAATAAATAAAACATGCTCCTTTAATCACATAACAAATTCTTCCCAAAATATGAACACAAATTGTTTCTGCAAGTGTCAATTTCTTATCCTTGCTCCATAGTAAGCAAGGGGAAATATTCCTTCTGAATAAGGGGTCCTAACCATCTAAATGTTCATCTTGAATTTTACTTAACACAAATCATAGTTACAAAAACTGTTTTTTGACACTACATTTTGTAAACTACATGTATTACATAGTAAAATATGTAAAGGAACACCAATATGTTTGAAGAGAGTTCCAGACTTAAGGTGAATTCTAATGGTCAACATGGGAGAAACAAATATGCGAGGAACAAACAGAGATGAGGAAAAGAACATAAAAAAAACATGATGGCGTTGGGTTTCAACACAATGGCGCAATGTGATGGTGCGGGGTTCCAATGTGATGGTGTTGTCTACATTAGAGCTTTGAGCTTTAGAGCATGGCTTACTTGCATTAGAGTTCATTGCTTTAGAACTTTGTTGTGTACATCAAAGCTTTGACCTCTAGAGCCAAGCTCTAGAATGATGAGTTGGGGAGGTGTGTGAATTGAAATGACAATGGTGTTGGGAGTCGTGGGATCCAAGGTTATGATGGCCCACACCTTCTTATCGCAACATGAGAAAAAGGTTGAAGGAAAGTTAGACACAACCTAGAACAAATTGATGACAAACAAATAATGGGAGAAAAATAGACCTTAGAAAGACAAAAGGGAGACAATCTAAGAGAGGATTGCAATGGCCATCACCGCAATGTTCTTATCTCACATATGGGGAGAGAAGGGCGGATTGGCCCATGTGGCTTCACAAGGATAATCGATTTTAGGGTACTAGGCTACTTTTCAAAAAACTATTTATTTCAAAACCCTTAAGGCCCTATGATTGTGTGACTTGTGCTTCAAATATTTTGCCTTATTACAATTTTTGAAAAAATGAGTTCAATAATTAAAAAACAGTCCAAATTTAATTTTAAATATATTCTTCTATTTATAGGAGGTAAGGTGTCCTTTCATAAGTTTTTAAGTGTTTGTTCATAGGGCAAAAAATGCATGAAAATAAATGCCTTATTTACATGTTTTATCTAAGTTTTTTCAAACAAGACCCCCCTAACATTGGGGGGTCATTATTAACTTTTTCATTCTAGCTCATAATCAATTTTTGTAAAGGCCTACTAATGCTTTAGTTCAAAGAGGAACTAATCTCATTAAAGGCCATGAACAAAAAATGGCCGATTATTGAAACTTTGGAGTTTGAACCCTTGAATGTTTAGTCACCAATCTTGCTATGGATGATCAAAATAGAAAGTGTGTCAAAATGTGGCAAATTTTTTATCTCTACTTTTTAAGATGGAAAATTTGTGATAGAATATTCCATCCATTTCTTGAGGTCAGAATTTTGCAACATTTTGCCACCAAAAACATACATCCATACCTTTACAAAAAGAATTTTACATCCATACTTTACTCAATATTTTACATCCATGTTCTTATTCAAAGTTTTTTTCTTCTTTTTTCAATTTTGTGACGTATCTAAAATGGTGATTTGAAGATGTAGCCAAATTTGGCTTTAAATGAGTTATGAAGTTTAGTTTAAGCATCCATTTGTTATTTTTGGCTACCTATTGGAACTTGTTTTGAAATATGAAAATTTTAGGGTATATATATAATAATAACTTTTTTAGGTGATTGAAAACCCTAGAGACCACCCTTTTGCATTTTTTTTCTTTCAACTTGGTTAGAAAACAAATGCTTCCCTTACTACTATAGTACCTTGACAACTCCAATATTAATTATATTATTTGAAAAATGTTGGATTTTTAAAAAAATCAATAAATTAAAAAAAACTAAAATAAACAATGGAGTTTGAAGACCTTGCATAATGTGGTGGTGCACCAAAGTAAGGTTTTTCTTTTCAACTAATTTTCATGTTCCAATGCATTTCATTAAATCTATACAATCCTTAGGTGTTTGAATGTGTACTGTGGAGTGGTGCAATGGTGAGATTTTCTAAAGCAATTGGTGTTTTTGTCCATGAATGTTTAACACACGAGAATGCACAACAAGAAATGGATCAATGCATCGAAGATCATTGCAATGTGAAAATTTCCATCACAGTTAGATTCCATAATTTGGTGAATTTTTGCCTTTCATTACTTTTGGGCTTTTGTGTTTTCACCTTTCTCTATTTTTGTTTATTGCATCGAGATTACCTGCAAAAATCAAGAGTTGAAACAATTAGTTTTTTGTTTTGGCATTTAGTTTACCTCCAGAATTCAAGAAATTTAATTTTCACCTTTCACATTTTCACCTTTTGCGTTGAAAATACTTGTAGAGTTCCAAAATTTTAGTTCTATTTTGCATTGAAAAACCCATAGAGTTGGAAAAGCTCAATTTTTGCTTTTCATGTCGAAAGTACTTGTAGATTTCTAAAAACACAATTTTCTTTTGTTACAAGTTTACTTGTAAAGTTGAAGAAGCTTAGTCATCGCCTTTTGCATTATCACCTTTTATGTCAAAAATACATACAAAGGTCCAATAGTTTTTAAAAATTTCTTGTCAAATTTACTTGCAATAATTTTGTTCAATTTTTGCCTTTTGCATCGAAATTACTTGCAAAGGTCTAGAGTTTAGTTTTTTTTTGCATTGAGTTTACTTGCAGAACTCAAGAAGTTCAATTTTTTCTTATTGCATTTATGCCTTTTTTTGTTTTTGCCTAGGTGTCGAAATTACCTACAAAGTTCTAGAGGCTCAAGTCAACCCTCATTCATCATGTTTTCAATTATGGCACCCCTAAAGCCACCGGTTAATTTCAAGTTTCATTTTTTTTTCATCTACACCAAGTGATCCAAACGATTTTAGTTTTAGTACTACTGATCATGCTTCTATAGAACTTTTGGAACCTATCTTGTTTCCTAGTTTATTACCCATGGTTGACGGGTCTCCTATACTTGTTGTGTATTTTGTTGTTGGATCTTAAATGGGGAAGGAAAAAATCAATGAGGAAATTGTTGCGGTTCTTTCTATAGATGATATAAAAACCACAATGAGTGATCCAAAAAAAAGAAGCGAAAGAAGTCAGAATGGGAGGTAAACAAAATGTACCAAGATTGTTGGGTTGTAAGGTTTTTTTGGTTTGAACCAATTTGTGGAAGGGATGGTAGGATAAGGATTTAGAATTTGCTCCAAAATTGAAGGTAGAAAAAAACTATTGGTGCTTAAGTTAGACTAATGCACGCCCAAACTCCTTGATTGACTCAAATGCGAATCCCAAAATGAAAACAATGGAAGAAAAAGGAGCTGGGGTATGCTCTTTTACTTGTAGCATTTCAGGGGTAGAGGGGTGTGTTGGAGCTTCAAGATGGGGATTAATATGAATGACAAGTGGGTCAATTATTCATATCAATTTGCACAAACCAAACAACAAGTTTGTTAGTGCATGGTTGGAGCACTTTAAATGCATGGATGAGCCACAAACATACATGGACTCACAAGATTCAACATGACCTGCACTTGGGGGGAAGCCACCACCTTCTCCCTTATAATATTCTTTGTGATTCACCATGGGGACTAGACCTAAATGGTGTTTTTCCCAAGATTCCCAAATCGGGAATCCTGAAATTTTTGAAATTGAAATTCCCACCACTTTGGACCCATAACTTATTGTGGAAACCTTCGATTGAAATGCAATTTAAAGCGAAGTTGTAGCCCTTGTTGAAATCTTTCCAACGATGTGACACGACCCTTGCACGCGCGTAAGTCAAAGCGATTCTTGACTTTTAGTGGTTGGGAGTCAAATTGACACTTTGACTCTCGGCCCTTCTTTCGGCCATAACTTGTGTTTTTGATACTCAAATAGATAATGTGACCCCAGTTTAGACATTTATGTTTTAAGAGATTTCCAATGGTATAAGGAAGTCTTCAATCTAACGAGTTTTGACCTTTCAAATCACTTTCTAAAAATTCAAAAGTCCATTTGAAAGTGTGAAAGTCCATTCCTTCACACTCTCCCACATTTTCCCACACTCCTAGGTTGCATTCTCAACTCACACCTTTCCATGCCCTTGCTTTGCTCACAAGCCCAAGGCTAAGGTCGTGACATATACTTTCTAATTAAGCATTTAAGTTTGAGGAAATGCATTGTTATTAAAGTTGGAGTTGTTGTGGGTGCATATTATGTGAACCTTAACAATGCTCATGTGAAGAATGAGAAGTTGTATGCATCCACATGGTGGGACACAATTGCTGACTTAGTTGAAAATGTAGGGAAGGCCGAAAAGAAGTGTAATTCATTGTAGTTTGGCATTTGCTCAAGTGAGGATGTCCAATGACAGATTTTGAAAACTTCAATGTATTTTTTCAATTTTTGAAAGTTGAAAACTATCTGTAGAAGCATTGGTATGACTCTACATGTTGGACAATGGTTGAAGCAATGCACAACATTGTACTTTGAACCATCAAAGTTGTAGTTAAAAAAACTACATACATCTCGATGAGTTGTGACGAAGTTACCACCATCAATAATTAGAGTTGGTTGAATGTGCATGTGCATGTGATGGAAAATTGGAAGAGGATCCCAATTTTGCTAAACTTGCAAAGTTTAAAAGATGTTACCACTTTAGACAATCTAACCTCCTTGATTGTGAAAAATCTTGTTGAGTATGGGTGTTTGACTAAGATGGAAATTGAAAACAAATTGGCTTGTTTCATAATAGATGGGGTTAATGGTTTTCAAGGTGTCAAATCTAGTGTCACCATTCAGTTGATGACAAAACATGTTCCATATGTCAATGGTGTGCATTGTATGGCACATCGCACAAACTTGGTTGTTTAAAACTTGGGTGGTTTGAGCTTGGTAACCAAGATTGAGTCCCTGTTCTCTTCTTCATATATTTATTTTTCACATTCTCTTAAGCAACATGCTGAATTGACTAAACTTGTTGAATTGTTGGAGTGTTTGAGGGCAACAAGATCCTTTAAGATAAAAATACACAATGGATTTCAATGTTGTCACCATCCAAGAGAATCTTGGTTGAATATCATTCTTTGGTTGTAAGGATGGCTCATGACAATGTGGATATTTAAACAATTAAGGTTAATTATGAACTTTTATGTGATGCAAAAACCTTTGTAGGTCTTGTGTGTATCATGCCCTTGTTGGAAATAATGCAAGGATGATCAAAGTTTGTGCAAAGGTGGCAAACTCTGATCTACAACTTTTTTTCTATTATGAAGCTAGTTGAAGTAGATGTTTTTAACATGTATTGTGGTGTTGGGACCAAGTTCCTCCCTCCACACCACTTATTTTTCCTTAAGTTGGTTGATCACTGTAATGATGTTTTGTTCTTGGTGTGGTGGACAAAACTTGTTTTTAAGGTTCAATATGTTGCGTTCAAGTTTGGTCCACAAATGTATATGTTCCATTGGATAGATCCAATCATTGGTGTTATAGGCATGGTGACCAAAGAGGTTTGGGCAAAGGTTGTAGAATTTTTCAAAGCATAATGTGTTTCAACAGGTTTGATAACAAAATTGGAGAAGTGGTCTCCCACACAAGAATTATTGAATGCTATTAGTGTGATTTTTCCTTAGTACTAGTTAGCTCCATAAGTAGAGGTTACATTTTCAAGGCACATGGCAGTTTTGCAAGCATACTTTGGGTAACCCAAACCATTGGGGAACCCTAGCACCATGATTGGGCCATTGATAGACCTTATTCTACTTGACTAACAATTTTATTTTTTCAAATTGAGAATGCAAAACCATTGCAATAGTGTAATGGCACCTCCCCATGATTGCAACCCAATTGTGCACTTGTGGGAGATGTTCAGATCTAGTAGAATTTTAAATGATTGCCTCTTAGAATGGTTTTAGTGGTCAAGTTTTGCATGGTCATGGTACTGGGTTTGTGGCGGATGAATGCACATTCTCCAATCTTGTTTTCATGAAGACCAAGTTGTGTAATCACTTGATGATTCACCTCGACTTAGTTGTTTGGATGTATGCCCAAGATTTTTATGATTATGGTACCTTTCTTTTTTATGCAACAATGAAAGATTGGTAGGACAACCAAATGCCTTATGGGGTGCATGATTAAATTTGGAATGGATATGTACTACTAGTTAAAGGTATGGTAGTTCAGATTTGGGCTACTACTAGTTCTTCATGTTGTTGGTTTCATGCCAACATTGTACCAAACAACAATGAAGATATTTGGTTTCCACATGGCAACATTTTAAAACTTGATTCTACCTTTTACCTCTATTCTGGGTTTGCTGGAATTCTAGCATCTATTGATTATTGATGGCGGTAACATTGTTGTTACTCATCAAATGCACTTGCAAGTTTCTATTTGCTTATGAATTGTTTGATTTACTAATGTGGTTGGGTGCAAGTAATGCTTGAGTTGAAGTGGGCAAATCCATGTAGTAGATTCCCCTTTAAGTACTTATTTGTTGCAAGCATGTATGTAGACAATAAAAACATTTAAAAAAAAAATCAAGATTTGCCACATCTACAACATCCATTGTTTTTCTATAAGGTGATTTATTTTGGGAACAATTGGTGTAATTTGTCACCTCAAAGACAACATTTGTCACTCATCAATTTGTAAATTGATTGGTTCTGTGTTTGAGCAAGCCTTTGAATATTTCTTTTAATATAAATTTTGATTGAATGATCTAATGAGTAGGTCTTTGCAAAAGCAACCGAAAAGTTGACCATTCAAAAAAGACTTTGTTGCTGGCCATTCAAAATAGTCTTTGCAGTTGGTTTCCTTGCACATGATGTTTTAAACTTAAGTTTAATGGCAAGGCCGTGTCAAACATAAGGTAAGTGCATTCTACAAGTGAGAATTCCCTCCTCTAAATTGCCAAATACTTCATGGGTTTTTTTCCTTTAAATACTTGCCATGTGCATGGAGTAATTAATGTTTAATGTGGGGGTTTATGGCTTGCCTGCCTTCAAGTAGTAGTAGCTATGGTAGACCATGCTACAACAATTTACTTTCACACTAGTGATTTTTTGCTTAGAACCTTGAGGACTGATTACACTAGTTTCTATTTTCCAATGTGGCTATCTATGTATCATAGAAAAGAACTAGAAAAATGTGGCCAATGGGTGAAGCCATGGCCAACACTCTTCAAAACACCTAGTATTCAATTGATGAAAAGGTAGATCAAAACTTTATCTAGCACTTTTGAGGGACTATTGTTACAAATTTAGGAACATAAGATCATGAAGAGAGTGAAAGTGATGATGAAAAAGAAGCGAAGGATAGTGATGAGGAGGAAGATCAAGCCAATGATGAAGAACATCTAACAAACATTAAGGAAAATAGGCCTTCAGGTATCATTGGTTATACTAACAATTTTGATTATGCTGAGGAGGTAAGGAAATTGGTCGAAGTTGGAGCTTCCACTCCTAATAATAAGAAGTTATTGTTGAAAAACATGAGTTCAAATAATCCAAATTTACCAGAGTGGGCCCTATGAGGTAAAGGAATTTGAAGGTGGGAGATTGAGGAAAAGAGCTATCTTTGAGGATGAGGGAAACATATTAATTACAATTGATAACATAGAATATGTAAAGTTTACAGAGTCTAGTGATGCATCTAAAGATAAGGACACCCTGACATCTAATCTAGTATGACAATTTCTTGTTCCTTAAAGCTAAGTATGCAATTGGATTTGGGGCATGAAGAGATCAAGCCTCTAGCATTTTTTATGTCATAGATTGAAATTTGTACCTAGTATAGAGGAATGTGTTTTGGATTGAAAAAGTATTTCTTTGGACATTTATTTTTTTGTGAAATTTGTAATTGCCTTTTGATGAATAGTGGTTTTTCTCTTGTTTGTTTGTCGAATCTGCATTGCATCAATTAAAAACTTGTGTCATAAACTATGAAATTTGTAATCCTATGCAATTGTCAAATGTCAAGGTTTGCTTTAGCTAGGTGCAAGCTTGGCAATGAACATTTGAAGTGCTTTTGGTTTTTTCTCATGAATCTATTTCTCAATGTGGCTATTGACCTTGAAGAAAGTTTTCATGTGTGTAAATGGAACTTCAAACAAATGCAAGGTCATTTTACATCATTGTTTAGTCATTTGGTGGTGTGTTTTTTATTTTACTAATTGTCTAATTGAAATTTTGTTATAGCTCAAAAAATAATCTTGAGCTGCAAGATTAAGAATTTGGGTATTAACAATGAGTAGATTGGAATTCCAGAAATTACATACTAGGCTATTGTACACATGCCCTTTCAAGAGTTTGCTTGCATATGCAAGTTCAATTGCATAGGTATTAGAAATGCCTTCAAATAGGAAATAGAAACCGAGGATGTAAATTTTGTATCTTGGTTTGATGAGTGTCTTTTGTTGTGCATGGTGAAATACTTGTGATTATGAGATAGAGCGTAGATCAACGATGCTTCACATTCAATAGTCACAAAACTTCCCTTGTTGAAATAGTTGTCGCCACCATGTTACATTGTTCAAAATCCAATAGCTAGTTAAATTAAAGCTTGAAGAAATATATAGCCACTTGAACAGACAACACTTTTCAATTTGTTGCTAGCAAGTTATGAGCATACACAAATTATGATAGCCAAATTTAGAGAGAAACATTATCTGTGTAGCCAATTGGATGCACCTACACCAAAACAAAATGCCTCTTTGCCATATGGCTATCACAATTTGTAGCCAACCAACCTACCTCACAAAAAACACTAGGTATGAGTGAGGATTTTGGTCCTTATTCTCTTTTGGAGCATATTTTAGGGTTGAGTAAGACACAAGAAAATGGAACCTTAACCCCTTGGGGTAATATGGATCATCTCATTATGACAAAATTTGATAACCATCCATCTATTTCTTGTTTACTATTTTCATTAATATGTGTGAAAATCATTGCATCCATTAATCTTGAATAACAATTTTTTAAAAAGTTAGTTTATGTTGGTAAATGCATTTTCAATCATGTTCACCATGAAATAAAAGAACTATTTCATAAATCTAAGACATTTTGTGGGAAATGTTTTTTCTACTTAAAGTCTGTCTATTAAGGAAAAAAGTTCGTTTGTATTGTTTGTTTGTCACATTGGGATCTCCCCAATCAAGGGCCCCCCTTCATGCACTTTGTTGTGTTGGAAAGCCCTCAATGAATATAGGTGCACCAAGGTGGTTTGTTTAGACCTCTGATGTAGGGGTTCTTGAATATTGAGTATTTTTGTCATTGCAAATTCAATAAAATTTCAAACTTCAAATTCAATTAGTTGGGTAATGAGTTAGGAGTGAAGGAGGGACCTTCCCAACTTTTCATACCTCAAGCTTTGTTGGCACAAACATGCAAAAATCATTGACTTGTTTGTGTAAATGGTTGAAAATTTCTATTCATTTGAGAGAGGAAATGATCTCTTGGGTGCCAATCCCAATAGCTCATGTCCATCTGCACCGCCTCAAAGATGTGAAACATCTTATAGAAATTGATTGGGGTACAAGATTCACTTGTGCTTGATCAATAATGATGTCATCCACTAAATTGTGAACCTAGCCTTTAAAACAGGCAACCCCTATATATGGAGGAAAGGACTAAAAGTGTGGACCGAAGGAAGAATGAAGTTTATATAGCACATGAATGTCAACTTATGAGCCCTTGGTGAAAAACATTATGCACTACATCATGTGTCTTGTTGCAATTGATACCATGGGTGCACATATAGACATGGATAACACCTAGAGGATTGATGGGTTGAATGCACGCACATTATAAAAAACGTATGTTGGGCCTCATCTTACATGTTTTGATTAGCAGTTGATTACCTTTGCTTTGAATAATTGCAAAGGTTTTTTTTTTTTTGGGTATAAAACAAGTCTTTGTTTCACAAACCAAATGCCCAGGATTTCATTTGCCTGCATGTTGGTCCAAATGGGTATGATGAATCACCTAATAAGTTTCAATTTTTTGTTGGATTTGCCATGCTGTCTGCAAAACCCAAGTTTCTCTCCTCTTCTCTGCTGCATTTCTGAGCTCTTGAGCCTAACAAAAATTCCTAAGCTTCCTCTTTTCCACCATCTATCAATGAACATTCACACAACTATCCCACTCAGCAGCAGCAGCATCTATGTTTGATGGCAGCACATAGCCTGCAGCATTTCCAGGGTCTACTTTGAGAGCTTGTTTAGCAATATGCTCTCCCATCTCCACATTACCATGAATTCTGCAAGCACCAAGCAATGCCTTCCACACAATAGAGTTGGGTTCACAAGGCATGTCCTTGACCAGATCTTGTGCCATATCCAGACAACCAGCACGGCCAAGAAGATCAACCATGGAGGCATAATGCTCCACTGTTGCACAAACACCGCAAACCAAACTTAGAGATTCAAAATAGTGGAGGCCTTCATTCACAAGGCCAGCATGGTTACATGCTGATAGAAGAGAAAGGAAAGTGACATTGTCAATGTGCACACCTTCTTTACACATCTCTTCAAAATGTTCAAGGGCTTTGTTAGCATCCCCATGTATGGCATAGCCTTGAAGCATGGCATTCCAAGAGACAACGTCACAAGTAGGCATCTTGTTGAACACTCGGCATGCATCTTCTATGCTTCCGCATTTGGCATACATGTCAATGAGGCTACTACCCACAAAGTCATCAGAGTCACAACCACATTGAATGATCTGTTGTTCAACATGCCTGCCTTCTTCAAGTGCCGCTACACTTGCACACGCATTCACAACCCCCATGAAAGTGACTTTGTCTGGCTCCACACATTCCTGTTGCATTTGTTGAAACAGTTCCAATGCCTTGTGCCCTTGTCCACATTTCACATGTCCCAAAATCAAGGCATTCCAAGCAACCACATTATGCATTGGCATCCTGTTGAACACTCTCCAGGCATCCTCTATACTCCCACATTTGGCATACATGTCAATGAGGCTACTGCCCACAAAATCCTCATACTCAAAACCAAGTTGCATGATCTGTTCCTCAATCTGCCTTCCTTCGTCAAGTGCCCCTACACTGGCACATGCATTTAGAACCCCCACAAAAGTGACAGCGTCTGGCTCCACCCCTTCAAGTTGCATTTGTTGGAACACTTCTAATGCCTTCTGCCCTAGCCCACATTTCACATGTCCCGAAATCATGGCATTCCATACAACTGCACTGTGTGTGGTGGTGGCCATCTTGTTGAGCACTTTCCAGGCATTCTCTAAGTTCCCACATTTAGCATACATGTCCACAAGGCTACTAACCACAAACTCATTAGAGTCAAAGCCACCTTGAATAATTTCTTGATGAACATGGCTGCCCTCTTCAAGTGCCATTAAGCTCGCACATGCATTCAAAACACCAACAAAAGTGACTGCATCTGGCTCCACTTGTTCCTGTTTCATTCGGTGAGACAATGCTAACGCCTTCTGCCCTTGCCCACATTTCACATGTCCCAAAATCATTGCATTCCAAGCAAACACATCACGTATAGGCATCCTGTCAAACACTTTCTGAGCATCCTGAATGCTCTTGCATTTGGCATACATGTCAACGAGGCCATTGGCCACATAGACATCCAACTCACAGCCACTTTGTATGATCTGTGTATGGATGCGCCTGCCTTCTTCAAGTGCTTGCAAAGAGGCACATGCATTGAGAACTTGAACAAAAGTGAATCTGTCAGGCATCATGCCTTCATATTGCATTTGCTGAAAGAGTTCCAACGCCTTGTGTCCTTGACCACATCTCAAATGTCCTGAAATCATGGCATTCCAAGCAACAACATTGTGTGTGGGCATCTTGTTGAACACTCTCCTAGCATCCTCTATGCTGCCACATTTGGCATACATGCACGTTAGGGTAGAACCCACGAACACATTCAACTCAAAACCGCATTGAACAATCTGTTCATGAACATGCTTGCCCTCTTCGAGTGCTCCCAACATGGCACATGCATTCAGAACCCCAACAAAAGTGATAGGATTCGGCTCCACTCCTTCCTGTTGCATTTGTTGAAACAGATCCAATCCCTTCTGTGGTTGCCCACATTTGACAAGCCCGAAAATCATGCTACCCCAAGAAACCACGTTGCGTGTGGCCATCCTATCAAACACCATCTGAGCTTCCTTGATGCTCCCACATTTGCAATACATGTCAACAAGGCAATTACTCACATACACATCCGACTCACAGCCACCATGTATGATCTGTTGATGGATCTGTCTGCCATGTTCGAGTCTCTGTAACGCAGTGCATGCAAGGAGCACTTGAACAAATGTGAACCTGTCAGGAAGCATGTCTTGTGATTGAAGTTCTCGAAAACCCTCCATCACCTTCTCGTATTCACCAGCCTTCACATGTCTTCCAAGTCTTCTATTCCATGAAAAAAGGTTTGGTTGCATAGTTCCAGGCAGCATGGCAGCAAGCTCTGCTTCCACCCATGGGGGCTTTGAATGGCCATCCAACCACAGCACCTCCCCTCTCGTCTTATGTGTGAAATCAGGGTACCTTGCATTCTCCTAATAAGAAGATCATCATTAGAAGAAACCCCCAATAAATCCAGCTGATCAGAATAATTCCTGAGTGTGGGTTTGAAGAAGAATTTCCTGCTAGGCTTTAATGCAGACAAAAACAGAAAGCTTTACAGAAAAGAAACAGAACACATTTTACCTTCTCCAATCTGTTGTCCCACCACTGCGAAGGATCTGAGAAAAGCTCCCGCCATAGCTTCTCCACCACAATTCTCCGGCCTGCAGCTGCCACAACTCCACGAGCCTTCGGTGGTGGTGGTGAAAAGCGCACAGGAACCCGTCCCACCCGCCGCCATCTTCCCCATTTCGGGCAATTGTCGGGTAGGGATGGAGTCCTTCCGGTACTGAGCAGCACTGCCGCTTCCCCCGCGAACAAACCCATTTCTCCACTACCAGAACCAATCTTAGTAAGACACACAGAAGACACAGATCTCACGACAACGAGCACGAGAGAGAGAGTTAGGGTTTAGGGTTTAGAGAAGAAGCAAGCAAGCAAAGGCCGAGACGGCAAAACACGAAATGGCGGAGTTTGAGCTCGACACACATCCGGGCCGGAGGCTACATCTTCTGCTCTTCGTGGACGTGAAGAATAGCAGGTGTGTCAATGATTGCTGCGATCTTTACAGTTGAACAAGACATGAGCTTTTCTATTCTGTAGGTCTGTGCAAATGCTCCGACACGGGTCCTTTGGGTTTTTTCTTTTGTTCATGAGGTTGGTGGGATGACGGCAAGGGTTGCAGGGGATTGGTACAGGCCATGCAAGCAGGGACCTTGGTACCAGAGCTCGCATTTTTCAATGCATCTCTTGTGAGTAATGTAACTGTCCTTTATTGTTGTACTTCAAGTGCTACTATGCAAGTGCTTCTTTCTGGAACAGTTTTGATTTTCTTGTCCTCTGCTTGCATCCCATTTTTCTTTGCAATTTGCACATCAGTTTGTTCCCAAGGTTTTTTTGTTTGTTGAGCTCATTTTGTCTTAGAGGGTAACTTTAGTTGCTATTTTTCTGCTGCTTCTGCTCCTCCTCCTCCTCTGATGGGGGCCAGGTTCCAGACACATTTCCAGTGCTGGCAGCAGCTCATAAGGCAGTCCTATCACAGACCCGGGGAAGCCTTGTAACACGAACATTGCATTCAGAGCTCATCTACAACTACTCTGGCTCCAAGCATGTATCCTTTTTTTTTACAATTCTCTCCTGGCTCCAACAAAACATGTATCCCCCTTTAGGTATCACACACAAAAAAGCTAAGCTTGCAGTAGAAAAGAAAGAAAGAAAGAAAGAAAGATGTGTGCATGTATGATGGATATCAGTTTGCATTGAAGGGTTTAGGGTTTTGTGATCTGCAAATTGTGGAAGATAAAAGAAGTATGTGGGGGGGCCTTGATCAGTCAGCAATTGCAGATCACTGAAGCTTTGCGACGATCTGGAATCAATGAGTCTAGTACATATGTATTAGTAGCGCATTTCGATGGCACACCTGATGAGGTAAATCCATCCCTGACAAGCAGCTGAATCCATGCTCTTTCTTCATCTTGCGTAGGCAGGTGGCAGTGAATTCCAGAACAAGCATCACAGATGTCATCACCTGTAGAAGCTGCTTATACACGGAAAATTCTGCACACAGATTTTGTGTAATATATAATGGTTTGCCCTGATTTGAAGCAGGTCATTGTATATTTTTCTACTCCTACTGTCTGTTGGGAGTTTATGATGTCAATGGGTAGTCATGGCATCTTGTCACTGCTATTTGTGTAAGGTGATGATGAATGATGGTCTGACACTTTGTGAGTCACTCTCTCATGAAGTTTTTGACTGTGCTCATTGTTGTGTTGTTACATTCAGATTGCTGTCATGGTAATTTTCTCTGCAATTCCATAAAATATGTCCTCACTTGTAGCTTGCTATGAAACATCATGATCAGAATGCTTTGCCATCCTACCATCCGGAAGACCTTAACGAGCTGAAATGAAATTGAATGGAGGGTTTAGGTTTAGGGTTGGGTTTCTTCATGATCTGGCAAGACTTGAATTGACACACATCAGGTGTGCTTATGCAGTTGAGAGTTTTGTAACAGTCACTGGAGATTGCTGTTGTAAAGCTCACTGGAATTATGTGATGTATACAACCAGCAAATGTGTCAGTAAATGATTGCAGCTGTGGAGTCTCTGAACATGTGAACCACTTGAGAGAAGTGAACTACTAGTGGGAACAAGTTGTGTGGATGGGGAGGACAAAGATTTTCTAGAGGGTGTAAAAACATGAAAACTTTCTCATTTTTATGTATGCTACTTGTGCAAGTCTCATAGCTGAGCAGGATAAAGCAATGCTGTTGATCATATAGGTCAAACCCATAAGTAGATTTCCAACCTCAGAAGTTTTCCAGACGAAGTCTGGACTGCCCAGAAAAAACTGGTCTTGATGTGTGGTGCTGTGCAGCTAGAGGCAACCAGAGCCCTTGTGCAAGGCAGTGAAATTAGCTTGCAGGAGCTGCTAGAACGAGCAGACCATCCTCTCATCCTAAAGGTATATGATTCTTTCAAAACTGTTATGATTTCTAATACCAGTTTCATTTAAAACAGTTGAAACCAAACAAGCAATTTACAATTTTGCAAATACTGTCATCAAATTGTGCTTGATGTTTTCTGTTCTATTTGTCTTCATGTCATTGGTGGGGGGGGGGGGGGGGTTCTCTCTTACGGTTCAAGGGTTTCTGTGGGGCATATTTAAATACCACCCCCCGAGGTGGGGAAAAAATCTTTTTAGAAGAA
>Ga0116227_10001373_pt1 | contig 53945 bp, 56 predicted proteins | sample S1TSphgellanicum_FD_89693 | JGI IMG/M metagenome (GOLD analysis project Ga0116227, IMG submission 89693) | Host-associated microbial communities from peat moss isolated from Minnesota, USA - S1T2_Fb - Sphagnum magellanicum MG | ecosystem: Host-associated > Plants > Peat moss > Unclassified... | reverse complement strand
GCGGCGTCGATCGGTCTTGAAATATTGACATATTCCTGCGCCCTCTCTCCTTGCACTGGGCCAAAATCGGCTCCGTCACGGTGCCTCAATCCAAGTCGGAAAGACCCTAGTTTGTCGGCGGAGCGGGTGCTGCGTCGGGATTGGCCGGAGCGTCGGCTTCGGCATCGCTGGCCGCTTCACTCGGCGCGTCGACAGCGGCGGCCTTGGTGGCCGGCGGCGGTTGCAGCAGCGGTTGCGACCGCGACTGGTCGACGTTGAGCATCGCATCGCTGATCGTGCCGGGCAGGACCTCGGCCCCGGCGGCCTTGCCCGCCGGCTGTTCGGCGGGCTTGTTACACCCGGCAAGCAGCGCCAGACAGATCGCAGGCAGGATAAACGAGACACTGGCGGGCATGGCAAAGTTCCGACGGATCACGGACAAGGTTGGTCGAGCTGCGCCAGAAAGGCATCGAGGCGAGCAAGCAGCGCCTTGTCCCACATCTCCGGCGTGACCTCCAGCCCCAGATCGGCCATGCTGGTAACGCCATAATCGGCAATGCCGCACGGCACGATCCCGCCGAAATGGGCAAGATCGGGCGACAGGTTGACGGCAAAACCGTGCATGGTCACCCAGCGCCGGATGCGGATGCCGATGGCGCCGATCTTGGCCTCGGCCCCGTCACGGCCATGTGTCCAGATTCCGATCCGCCCCGGCGCGCGCCATGCCTCGACCCCGAAATCGCCCAGCGTCGCGATCACCCAGCCTTCGACCGCATGGACAAAGCCGCGCACATCCCGCGCACGGCTGCGCAAATCCAGCATCAGATAGCCGATGCGCTGACCGGGGCCATGATAGGTATAGCGCCCGCCGCGCCCGGCCTCGACCACCTCAAAGCGCGGATCGAGCAATTCCTCGCGCGCGGCGCTTGTCCCCGCAGTATAGACCGGCGGATGTTCCAGCAGCCAGATCAGCTCGCGCGCCTGCCCCTCGGCAATGGCCGCATTGCGCGCGGTCATCGTATCGAGCGCCTCACGATAGGGCACGCGGTCACCCTCGCAGCGAATCTCGACAGGCGCATCGGTCATGGCTGTGCCCTAAGCGCCGGTTCACTGCCTGTGCAAGCGGGACATGCAAAAACCCGTTCCCACTTTTTGCCATCACGCTTTAGAGAAGATTTGAACAGCGAGGTATTGCAACGTGATTACCCTGGACAGCAGCAGCGCATGGCAGAGCGCAAGACGCATGGTTTGGGCCAATCGCGAGACGCTCGTCGCGGTTGCCGGGGTCTTTTTCCTGCTGCCGGAACTGGTCAAGGCGCTGATCCCCATGCCGCAATTGATTCCGGGCATGAGCGTCGAGACAATGTCCAACGCGATCACCGTGTTCTATAGCGACAAGCCCGGCCTGGTTGCGGCGCTGATGCTGCTGACTTTGCCGGCCTTGGTTGGATACCTGGCGTCGCTGGCGCTGCTGCTGGACCGCGACAGACCCACGGTGGGCGCGGCGATCGTTCTGGCATTCCGCCTGCTGCCCGGATTTTTCGCGGCCCTGCTTCTGGTCGCGTTGGCGCTGTTTGCCATCCTCGTCACGGTGCTCAGCATTCTGGCGCTGACGATGCCGCCGGCCATCGCCGCGTTGATCGCGCTGGCCGCGATGGTCTATCCGCTGACCCGTGTGGTGCTGACCGGTCCGGAAATGGTGACCCGGCGCTTGCGCAACCCGATTCGCGCCATCGCCGGGGGGCTGGCATCGACGCGCGGACAGTTTGCCGGCCTGCTGTTGTATTTCGTCCCAGCGGTGGCCGTATTTGTGGTCGTTTGCGGGCTGGTGGCGATCTTCGTCAGCCCGCTGCTGACCCATGTGCAGGACGAAGTCCAGCGCCTGATCGGACAGGCCGTCGGCGCGGTGCTGTCTGCTTTGGGCTATACTTATTTCACCGCGATCGTCGCGTCGACCTACGACCAGCTCGGCCCCATTGCCGGGGCGCGGGAAACGATCAGTCCTTCCAGCCCCAGCTGATCACGCAGGGCGGCACGTTGACCGGTTCGTATCCCTTGTCGATGCGCGGAAAATAACGCCCCATCAAAGTGCGGGCGAACGCCGTGTACTGATAGACCAGAAAGGCCCCGCCGGGACGCAACACGCTGTGGGTGGCGGCCATGATCGCCGGCCCGACGCCCGGTGGCAGCGTGCTGAACGGCAGGCCGGACAGCACATAGTCGGCATGATCGAACCCGTGGGCAGCGACGATCGCACCGACGTCGGCGGCCGAACCGTGCACCGCGCTGAATCGCGAATCGCGGATCGTCGCGTTGAGATAGGCAATAAAATCGGCGTTGGTATCGATGACGATCAAGGTGCCGTCGCGGCGCAGGCGATCGAGCACCGGCTGACAGAACGTCCCGACGCCGGGACCATATTCGACGAACACCTGGCACCGGTCCCAGTCGACCGGCGACAAGACCCGCCTGATGGTCCGCCGCGACGATGGGACAATTGCGCCAACCATCACCGGATGTTTGACAAAACCCTTCAGAAACAGACCCATCGGGCCAAGCAACGCGCGCACCTTGCGCCTGATTCGGGCGAGCATCGGTTCCGGGGCGAATTCGGTCTGCGACATTGTCGAAAAGTACCTTTTGCGCGATCAACGGCGACAAGCCGGCACTCGGTTACAAAATCCGTGCTGCATTGCAAGCGTCGTCCAAGCAATCTAACGGGCAGGCTTGCCGGGTTGCAAAGCGCAACTGACCGGGCCAGCAACCGGAAGTCGCCCGACAGCGGGCGCAAACGGGGGGGAATGTGGGGACGCAACAGGCCTTGACCGAACCGTTCACAGTGCCGGACGGCGATGCACCCGGACTGCCGGCCGGACGGATGGCGCTGCTGTTTGCGGTCATGCTGATCACGGCGGCGGGCAACACCGCGATGCAATCGGTGATGCCCTCGATCGGCACCCATCTCGGCATTGCCGATGTCTGGGTCAGCCTGGCTTATTCGTGGTCGGCGTTGCTATGGATGCTGCTGGCGCCGATCTGGGCGCGCCGGTCCGACCGATTCGGGCGCAAGGCGATGATGTCGCTGGGTTTGGCCGCGTTCGCGCTGTCGTTCGCGCTGTGCGGCACGGCGTTGCTGGCCGGGCTGAAGGGGATGGTCGGCGGGCTGACCGCGATCCTGCTGTTTGCCGCGGCACGGTCGCTGTACGGCACATTCGGTTCGGCCGCCCCGCCGGCGGTGCAGGCCTATGTCGCCAGCCGGACCAGCCGTGCCGAACGCACCAAGGCGCTGTCGATGATCGCCTCCAGCTTTGGCCTCGGCACCGCACTGGGGCCGGCACTCGCACCGTTGCTGATTGTGCCGGGGGTCGGCCTGATCGGCCCGTTCATTGCGTTTACGCTGGGGGCACTCGCAGTGCTGGCGATCCTGCGGCTGCGGCTGCCCGACGACGCGCCGCAGGAGCATGAACATCATCCATGCCGGACGCGCCCGTTCGACGAACTTGGCGATGGCTGGCCCGACACCGCCGATCAGGCCGACGACGACGATGCCGGCGACACCGGGCGATTGCGCTGGGGCGATCCGCGCATTCGCCACTGGCTGATGGCCGGCGCGCTCGGCGGCCAGGCGCAGTCGATCCTGCTGGGGGTGATCGGATTCTTGCTGCTCGACCGGCTGGGTCTGCGGCATCAGCCCGACGCTGCGGCCGGGCCGATCGGGCTGGTGCTGATGTGCGGCGCAATCGCGATGCTGCTGGCGCAATGGGGGCTGATCCCGATGTTGTCGTTGGGCCCGCGCATGTCGACCCTGCTCGGGATGGCGCTGGTTGCCACCGGCACCCTGCCCGTCGCGCTCGGCCACGACCTGCACACCATTGCCACCGGTTTCGCGATCTGTTCGGTCGGCTTTGGCCTGTTCCGTCCGGGGTTTACCTCTGGCGCCAGCCTTGCCGTGGGCATGGGCGAACAGGGTCAGGCGGCCGGCATTGTCGCGGCGGTCAACGGATCGGCCTATATCGTGTCCCCGGCGATCGGGGTCTGGCTGTACAACCATTCGTACTGGATGGTCTGGGCCCTGGTCGAGGCGCTGGTGCTGGCCGTGCTGGTGCTGTTCCTGCGCGACCGGACCGTCAGAGATTGAGCCGTTCGAGGACTCGCCGCGCTGCGGCATCCTCGCGCCGGACCGCGACCGCCAGCAACAGATTGAGCACCAGCGACTGATACACGAAATACCACAGCGGGCTGCCGATCAGCATGGCGATGCCCAGCGTGATCGCGCGGGGATTGGGGCCAAGGAATTTCAGCATGGTCAGCAACGGCCGCTGTTCGCGCTGCACTTCGGCACGGATCTGCGCCAGACGGTCGGCGCGGTCGGCGACAATGGCGTCGGTCACCGCGCCATCGATGGTCAGCGCGTTGGGACTCATCCCCGAGGCCAGCCGCAAGTAGCCAAGCACAAACCCGCGCAGGATCCACGACACCCCGCGCTTGTCCTTGAACAGGCTGTCATCGGCCTGGGTCGCGTTGTTGAGCCAGGGCACGCCATAGGCCCAGTATTGATAGAACCGGCGCTGCACTTCGACGAAGTTGGCCTGGGCAACATGGCTCGCCCCGGCAAACAGTGCCCAGAACCAGGCCCAGCCCCAGCCGATCGACGGCCCCAGAATGACCACCAGCAGGATATACAGCACGACATGGCCGGCATAGTCGCAGATGCCGTCGATCAGTTCGCCCAACGGGCTGGTGCGCCCGGTCAACCGCGCCAGATCGCCATCCGCCCCGTCCACGACATGCCATGTCATGTGGAGAGCCAGGCCGAGCAAGGGGCCCCACGGCCAGACGATGCCCCAGGCGGCGCTGCGCCAATAGGTGATTCCCGCCGCCACCACGAACAGGCCGCCGATCACGGAGACCATGTTGGGGGTGACCGGAGTCGGCGCGAGCGCGCGCGCCAGTCGCCAGGCAAGCGGGTGATAGAGATAATGATTGAGCGAATCCTGCATTTCGCGCGGGCGCCGCGGCCGTTCGCGGGTTGCTGTCGCCATGTCTCTTGCTCTTTACCCTGGACCTTTCCGGGCCGTTGCCCGGAGTCGCACGGCCATAAGCTGCCTTTGCCGGCAATGCCACTGTGCTGTGAAAGCACCCGGCTTTCCGTGGTTTGCTTGACAAACGGGGAATTCTGCTTGCATTCCGACCTGATTTCGCAAACTAAGGCACTTTGGTGACAGCCATCCAGAGTGGTGCCTGTCGAAGAGGACGTGCTTACATGAAGCCAATCAAGGTCGCGGTGATCGGCGTGGGCAACTGCGCCAGTTCACTTGTCCAAGGGGTGTATTTTTACCGTCAGAACAATTCTGCAGGAGGTCTGATCCACGACCGGATCGGCGGATATGGCGCTGGTGATGTGGAATTCGTGCTCGGTGTCGATGTCGACGCCCGCAAAGTCGGCAAGGATATCGGCGAAGCCATCTTCGCCGGTCCGAACTGCACGGCTGTGTTCCATGCCGATGTGCCGCAAACCGGCGGCAAGGTGATCATGGGTCGCATCCTCGACGGGGTGGCCGACCATATGACCGGGATGGGCGATCGCGGCTTCATCCTGGCCGACGCGCCCGAAGCGACCCACGACAGCATTGTCGCCGCGCTGAAGTCGTCGGGCGCCGAAGTGCTGCTCAACTTCCTGCCGGTCGGATCGCAGACGGCGACCGAATTCTATATGGAAGCCGCGCTCGAAGCGGGCGTGGCGGTGGTCAACTGCATGCCGGTGTTCATCGCCAGCACCCCCGAATGGGAAGCGCGGTTTCGCGCCAAGCGGCTGCCGATCGTCGGTGATGACATCAAGGCACAGATCGGCGCAACGATCGTCCATCGCGTGCTGTCGAGCCTGTTTGGCGCGCGCGGCGTGACGGTCGAAAAGACCTATCAGCTCAACACCGGCGGCAACACCGATTTCATGAACATGCTCGACCGGCAGCGGCTGGGCAGCAAGAAGGAATCGAAGACCGAGGCGGTGCAGGCCATGCTGGTTCAGCGGCTGGCGGATGAAAACATTCACGTCGGCCCGTCGGACTATGTGCCGTGGCAAAAGGACAACAAGCTGTGCTTCCTGCGCCTCGAAGGGACGCAGTGGGGCAATGTGCCGATGAACCTCGAACTGCGCCTTTCGGTTGAAGACAGCCCGAACTCGGCGGCCTGCGTGATGGATGCCATCCGCTGCTGCAAGGTCGCGCTGGAACGCGGTGAAGGCGGCGCGCTCGTCGGGCCCTCGGCCTATTTCTGCAAGCATCCGCCCCAGCAGTTCAGCGACGATATCGCCGCGCAACTGGTGGAAGAATACATTACCGAACCGGCACTCGCAGCCGAATAAACCGTTCGGAACGCATCTGCTGGGGGTGGCGTCGGCACAGGCTGGCGCCGCCCCTTTCGGTGTTGGGAACGGAGGGGGACTTCTATGGACGCGTTGATTATTGCCGCCGGCTATGGCAGCCGCCTCGCCGCGCTGTCGCCGTCAAAGCCGCTGACACCGGTATGTGGTGTGCCGATCATCGAATTGTCGATTCGCCAGGCCGTGCTCGCCGGGGTGACGCGGGTGGTTGTGGTTACCGGGCACGAGGCCGATCGGCTTGAAAAATTCCTTGCCGGTCTGTCGCTGCGGCTCGGGATCGCCATCGTTCCGGTCCGCCTGTCCGACTGGTCGACACCCAACGGCCATTCGGTGATTGCCGGCGCAACCCGGTGCGAGGGCAATTATCTGCTGATGATGGCCGATCATTTGTTCGACCTGGAAATCCTGTCGCGGCTGATCACCGAATCACCCGCAGATTGCGGGCTGACGCTGGCGATCGACCGGCGGATCGATGGCCCGTTGATTGATCCGGAGGATGCGACCTGGGTCGAAACCGATGCGCGCGGTCTGATCCGGGCCATTGGCAAGACCATTTCGACATATGACGCGGTGGATTGCGGCGCCTTCCTCGCCACACCCGAACTCGCCCCGGCGATTCGCGCAGCGATCGCTTCGGGCAAGGCGGGGTCGCTGTCCGAAGGGGTGCAAGTGCTGGCCGCCTACAATCGCGCGGCGACGCTCGATATCGACGATGCGTGGTGGATCGACATCGACGACTCGCATTATCACGCCCTGGCCGAAGAAACCGCGCTTTGGCATTTCGCCCAGGCGCTGACCGAAACCGGCCAAGCCGATATCGATGGTTAGCGCCGCGTTTCGGCCACCGGGTTCAACGCCCGGCCGGTGCTGAACCAGGCTGTCAGGTTGTCTACCATCAATTGGCCCATCGCGCGGCGCGTCACCACCGAGGCCGATCCGATATGCGGCAGCAGCACGGCGTTGTCGCACGCCAGCAACGCCTCGGGCACATTGGGTTCGTTTTCGAACACGTCGAGCCCGGCGGCAAGAATCGTGCCCTCCTGCAAGGCCGCGATCAGCGCCGCCTCGTCCACAACCGTTCCACGTGAAACGTTGATCAACACACCGTCGGCGCCCAGCGCCGCCAGCACGCGCGCATCGATCAGGTGGCGCGTCGCGTCGCCCCCCGGCACGATTACGATCAGCACATCGCTGGCCTGTGCCAATGCCTCGGCCGATGGATAGCGCGGCCAGGCGATATCAGGCTGGGGATGGCGGCCATACCAGGCGATTTCGACCGCAAAACCGGACAGCCGGCGCGCGATCGCTTTGCCGATGCCGCCCAGACCGACGATCCCGACTCGCCGTCCTCGCAACGACGGCGAGAGCGGGAACCCGCCCTGCCGCCAATGCCCGTCCCGCACGAACCTGTCGGCCGCCGGAATCCGCCGGAGGGTTGCCAACAACAGTCCAAGCGTCAGATCGGCGACTTCTTCGTCGAGCACGCCGGCGGTGTTGGTGACCATCAGCCCGCGTGCGACCGCTGCGGTGATATCGATATTGTCATAACCGACGCCGAAATTGGCAACGATCTCCAACGCCGGCATTCGCGCGAACAGCGCAGTACCGATCGGACCGGCCAAAGTGTTTGCAGCCATGCCGCGCACGCGCGCCAGAATCTCGTCGGCTACCCCTTGCCACAGCCGATGCACGGTGAATGCGGCATCGAGCGCAGCCATGGTGACCGGCGGCAATGGGGCGCCGACCAGGATATCCGGGCGGACCGGATCGATCGCACCCATCGCCTGGTCACTCCGGGTATTTCAGATGGATCGTCGTCGCCAGATTGGCGCGCGGAATGGCGAGCCGAACCGAGCGGAACGTCGGCAGGCTGGCGAGCGTCGGCGGATTGTTGGAAAACCCGAACCCTTCGGTCGGAACGCCAAGCACGCCGGAGCGGTTGAGCGTGCCCGAATTGTCCTCGTCATGATAGACCGCGATCGCGTAGACGCCGGTCTGCGGCACGAACACGCAAAATTTCGTCGCGCCCGCCACTGTCGGTGTGCGCACGACATACAACGAGCCGTTCTTGACGAGGAAACGGTCCGGATTGTCGGCGTAAACCGTTGTCGTGATCTGCCCCATGGCATTGCGCACGCCGTCGACCGTGACATAGATCCACACATTGCTGGATGGCCCCAGACACGGCGGCGCCGCGTGCGCGGACGATGCCGCGACAAGCCCGGCGCCGGCCAGCGCCACGCTAAAACACGCCGGCCGCAACCGAAACGCGGCGGCAAGGCGAGGAAATCGGACGGTTAAATGCATCGGAATCAGGGCTCGCAAGCAAAAAGTTGGCACCGCAATGCGCCATTCGCGCGCGCCGCGCAAGCCATCGACGTCCCCCCAATTTGTCGCGCAACTGGCACAAATGCGCCATGGGACGAGGCGCACCCGCTCTACGCGGACCTCCGGTCGCCCGGTCAAACTGTCCGAAATGGCGCATTCCGAGACAGAGCGTGTGGAAAAGGCACAAAACACGGCTTGTCCCGGCATGACCCCGTGGGTATCGGCATTGACGGGGAAGTTCGGGCAATCTGCACCGCAAATGCAGGCCCGGCTGACGTGACCGCGCCGCCGCTGCCATCGCGGCGCTTCGAATGGACCGGGTTGTTGCAATGACTGTTCCATCGGCCAGGGTGCCGCTGATTTCGCCATCGATTTTGTCCGCCGATTTCGCGCGGCTGGGCGAGGAAGTCCGCGCCATTGACGCCGCCGGCGCCGACTGGATCCATGTCGACGTGATGGACGGCCATTTCGTGCCCAATCTGACGATCGGCCCGAACGTGGTCAAGGCGCTGCGCCCGCACTCCGCCAAGCCGTTCGATGTCCACCTGATGATTTCGCCGGTCGATCGCTATCTGGAAGACTTTGCCGCCGCCGGGGCGGACATCATCACTGTCCATCCCGAGGCTGGGCCGCATATCCACCGCACGGTCCAGGCGATCAAGGCGCTGGGCAAGCAGGCCGGCGTCGCGCTCAATCCGGGAACTCCGGCCAAGATGCTCGATTATCTGATCGATGACATCGACGTGGTGCTGGTGATGAGCGTCAACCCGGGCTTTGGCGGGCAAAGCTTCATTGCCAGCCAGTTGCGCAAGATCGCGGCGATCCGGCGGATGATCGACAAATCCGGCCGACAAATCCTGCTCGAAGTCGATGGCGGGGTCGATGTTGCCACCGCCGCTGCGTGTGTCGAGGCCGGAGCCGACGTCTTGGTGGCGGGAACGGCGAGTTTTCGGGGTGGACCCGACCATTATGCCGCAAATATCGCTGCGTTGAAGGGAGCCGGCTGAACCCATGGACCGACCCGGCCTGACCAATGCCCATCGCACAGTCGCCGGCACCGTTACGGCGGGTCCGGCCCCACGTAGAGCGATGCCGTTGGGATCGGGGTCCGAATTCCAGGCCGAACAAGTCGAACTGACCTTTGATGTCGATGCGATCGAACCCGGCCTGATCGAGCCGGGCATGATCGAACCGGGCCGGGCGCTGGCGCTGGCCGATTTCTCACCCCCGCAAGTCAGCACCGGCGAACGGCTGATCCGCTTTGCCTATCGCTTTGGCGTCGGCCCGCGCACGTTCAACCCCTTTGCCAAGCGCGCGGCGCCGCGCCTGACCGCCACCGTGGCCAACCCGCTGCCGGGCGATGCGGCGGCCGGGACCGCTCTACGCGCCGGGCATTTCCTGCTGCACGGGCTTAAAGCGCCGATCGCCGACATCGAATTTTCCGGGCCCCGGCTGGCGCCGCCGCTCGAACGGCTGGTGCACGGGTTCGGCTGGCTGTCCGATCTGGAAGCTTGCGCCGCGCGACCGCAATGCACCGCTGTCGCCGAACGCATTCTGGGACGCTGGCTGACGTCAAATCCCCGCCCCGATGCGACCCCGGCGTGGGACGTCGGCAATGTCGCGCATCGCCTGCTCAACTGGCTGATCCATGCCCCGTTGATCCTGTCGGGACAGGACCGCAAATTCCGCAGCCGGGCGCTTCATGCCGTGGAAACCACCGCCGGCTGGCTCGATCGCAATGTCGGCCGCGCCGAGGACAAGCTGTCCGAAGTTGCCGGCTGGTCGGCGATCACCGCCGCCGGCCTGCTGGTCGCCGATGGTCGGGCGCGCCGCCTGTTTGGCGAGGCCGGGCTGGTTCATGCGCTGGGTGATCTGGTCGGAGGTGACGGCGGCGTGTTGTCGCGCAGCCCGCTTTGCCAGATCGAAGCGATTGAGCTGCTGGTGCGTCTGCGCGCCTGTTACAGCGCGGTGCGTGCAGAGGCACCGCCGCAAGTCGACACGATCCTCGCACTGCTGGTGCCGCCGCTGCTGGCGGTGCTGCATGGCGATGGTGCACTGGCGGGATGGCAGGGCGCGCAAGCGATCCCGGCCGCACGGATCGACAGCCTGATCCGTGCGACCGGCGTGCGGACCCGGCCTTTGCGCGAGGCGCGGCAATGGGGATATCAGCGGGTTGCGGCGCGGCGATCGATCCTGCTGTTCGATGCGGCACCACCACCGGTCGCGCGCCATGCCCGCGACGGGTGCGCGTCGACGCTGGCTTTCGAATTCAGCCACGGCGCGGAACGGATCATCGTCAATTGCGGCGGCGGGGCCTGTGCCGGGGGACTGATTCCGGTGCGATTGGCGCAAGGACTGCGAGCGACCGCAGCGCATTCGACGCTGACCATCGATGATTTCAATTCGACTGCGGTGCTGATCAACGGCAAGCTGGGCATGGGCGTATCCGAAGTGGATTTCGAACGCCGCACGCTGCATGGGGAAGGCCCGGGTCGCGGGGCAACCCGGCTGGAAGCCAGCCACAACGGCTATGTCGCGCGCTATGGCCTGACTCACCGGCGCATCCTGATCCTGCGCGATGACGGCACCGAATTGCGCGGCGAGGATTGTCTGGTCACGACCGGACGCAAGGGCAAGCGCGGGATGATCGGCGTCAACTTGCGCTTTCACCTCGGCCCGCATATCGAACTGGCGCAAGGGCGCGACGGGCTCGGCGTGACGCTGGCCCTGCCCGACGGCAGCCTGTGGCAATTCCGGTCGGGCCGCGATGCGGTCGCGATCGAGGAAAGCCTGTGGGCCGACGGCCAGGGCCGCCCGGTGGCCACCCGGCAGTTGGTGATCACCGCCAAAGTTCCGCGCAGCGGGGAGACATTCTCCTGGTTGCTCAAGAAGATGCGATAGAGCATCGCGAAAAAAGTGGGCACCGGTTTTTGCAACAAGCGAGGTGTCCCCACAAAAAGCACAAGGACTTGAAATTGAGCGAAGTAACGATCGGGCGGGCACTGCTTTCGGTGTCCGACAAGCAGGGCTTGGCAGAGCTGGGCCAGGCATTGGCGGCGCGCGGTGTCGAACTGGTTTCAACCGGCGGCACGGCCCGCGCGCTGCGCGAGGCGGGACTGGCCGTGCAGGACATTTCCGAACTGACGGGATTTCCCGAAATGATGGACGGCCGGGTGAAGACACTGCACCCCAAAGTCCATGGCGGATTGCTGGCGGTGCGCGACAATGCCGAACATGCCGCTGCGATGGAGGCCCACGCAATCGGCGCGATCGACCTGGTGGTGGTCAATCTCTATCCCTTCGAAGCAACGGTGGCACGCGGCGCGGCGCGCGATGACGTGATCGAAAACATCGACATCGGCGGGCCGTCGATGGTCCGTTCGGCGGCCAAGAACCACCAGTTCGTGACCATTGTCACCGACCCGGCCGACTATGCCGCACTGATTGGCGAACTGGCCGAAACCGGCGGGGCAACGACGCTGGCGTTTCGTCGGCGGCTGGCTGCCAAGGCCTATGCCGCGACAGCCGCCTATGACGCGGCGATTGCCGACTGGTTTGCACGGGTCGATCAGGATCAGCATTTTCCCGCGACGCTGGCCCAGTCGCATCACCTGGTCACCACCTTGCGCTATGGCGAGAACCCCCATCAGGCTGCCGCGCTCTATGTCCCGCGCAGCACCGCCGTGATCGGCCTGCCGCAGGCGGAGCAGATCCAGGGCAAGGAACTGTCGTACAACAATTATAACGACGCCAATGCCGCGCTGGAACTGATTGCCGAATTCACCGATGCCGGCCCGACGGTGGTCATCGTCAAGCATGCCAACCCGTGCGGCGTCGCATCGGCCCCGACTCTGCTCGAGGCCTGGCAGGCCGCGCTTGCGTGCGATGCGGTTTCGGCATTTGGCGGGATCGTCGCAACCAATGTGCCGCTCGACGGCCCGACCGCCGAAGCGATCACCGCGATCTTTACCGAAGTGGTGGTGGCACCCGGCGCCGATGGTGCGGCTCGCGCGGTGTTTGCGCGCAAGAAGAATCTGCGCCTGCTGATCATGCCCGGCTTGCCGCGGGCGGATCGCGCCGGGCTGACCACGGTGCCGATTGCCGGCGGTCTGCTGGTGCAGGATCGCGACAACGGGCGCATCGATCCCGCCGCGCTGAAAGTCGTGACCAAGCGTGCGCCGACCGAACGGGAACTTGCCGACGCGCTGTTTGCCTGGACCGTGGCCAAACACGTCAAATCCAACGCCATCGTCTACGCGCGCGACGCAGTCACCGCCGGGATCGGCGCCGGGCAGATGAACCGCCGCGATTCTTCGCGCATTGCCGCCGCCAAGGCGCGCGAGGCGGCCGAGACGCACGGTTGGGATGAACCGCGCACAACCGGGTCTGCGGTCGCTTCCGACGCGTTCTTTCCGTTCGCCGACGGTTTGCTCGCCGCAGTCGAGGCGGGGGCGACATGCGTGATCCAGCCGGGCGGATCGATCCGCGACGAGGATGTGATCAAGGCCGCTGACGAAGCCGGCCTGGCAATGGTCTTCACCGGGATGCGTCATTTCCGGCACTGACTTTTCCGAATGTTTTAATCGTGCAATTAAGACCGGTGACGAGCAGGCACCGGGGGAGATCGTGTGACCGATCAACGCGAAAATCATTTCTTTGTCAGCGACGGCGACCACTTTGTCCCGACCGACGCCGCGCAGGGCTATTGGCAAAAAGGCACGCTGAGCGGATCGGCCGCTGCATCGTTGCTGGGTTTTGTCATCGAGCGCGATTTCTGCCATCCCGACTGGGTGCCGGTGCGGCTGTCGATCGACATGGTGCGCATGGCGCCCGCGGCGCCCCTGACAGTGACGACGCAAGTCCTGCACGAAAGCGGACGGCTGAAACTGGTCGAAGCCAGCCTGATGGCCGATGGTCGGCTGCAGACGCGCGCGGTGTGCCAGATCGTGCGGCGCGGGATGCAACCGGACAACCCGGTGTGGCAAAGCCCGGCATGGCCCGCGCCCCATCCCGATACCCTGCCGGTGCAAACCCACTGGCGGTGGGACATGCGGCCGATCCCTGCCGATCACGACCGGTTCAGCCGCGTTTTGCCAACGGGCGGGCGGGCCGATGACGGCAATCCCCCGGTGCTGGGCAGGCTCGCCCCCGCGTCGGCGCGACAGACCTGGCTGAAGGTCGGCATGGAGATTGTCGCAGGTCATCCGCTCACCCCGCTGCTGATGCTGATCACCACCGCGGATTTCGCCAGCCCGCTGACGCATAGCAGCGAATTCGGCATCGATTTCGTCAACACCGATTTCACCATCCATCTTCACCGCCTGCCACGCGGCGAATGGCTCGGCTATGAACTGACCGGACACAGCTCGGCCGACGGCATCGCCGTCGGACAGGCCGCCATCCACGACCTGGCCGGGCCGCTGGGCGTGATCGTGGTGTCGGCCATCGCCAACAGCCGGCGCAAATGACAATGGCCGCCGCATCCTCGTGGACGCGGCGGCCATCCTGATGCCGACGGTATTCAGCGATAGAACATCGCGTCAGCGATAGAACACATGATTATCGATCCGCGCGACGCGGGTCTTGCCGGAAACGGGTCCGACGCGGGCGGCATGGAAGAACAGCGCGCCTTCGGCCGGGCTTTTCCAGGCGCCACGATGCGCGATCAGCGCGATCTTGACCGCCTGGCGCCAGGTGTGGCTCGACCGGTCAATCACCGGCATCGCGCCGCCATGAACGAACGAGAATTGCGCGTGCTGCATGACCACGCCGCAATACGAGCTGGGAAAACGGCCCGATGCGGTGCGCGCGACAATCACACGCCCAACCGCCAGTTGTCCGTCCAGACTTTCGCTCTTTGCTTCAAAATAGACAGCACCGGCCAGGCATTCGATGTCGGGCGACAGGCTGGTGGGAAGCGGGACCATGTCAACCAGTTCGGGCAGCGATGCCGCAGGAATACTGGTGATGTCGGCTTCGGTGGCAGTGGCCGGATCGTTCACGGCGTCATGCAGGGGCTGGACCGGGATATCGCTCAAGGCCGGGGGAGCGACCGGCGCTACCGGTGCCTGCGTCTGCGCCTCAGCGACCTGCATCTGCGGGTCTTGCGGGCGGGCTTTTGCACCTGAAGTGCCAAACACCGCGAAAGTCAAAGTCAGGGCGAGGCTAAACGCACTGGCCAGGCGAACAGGTATACTCACTCTCTATCCAAAACCGGCGGTGGACATCGGGACAAGGATTGTTCCAGGGACCGCAAGGACGGCGACCGGCACCGTGTTTTGCGTATCCCTGGCCAATGGCCAGGCCGTCGGCCCCCCGTCTGCGTGCGAGCGCGATGGGCGAAATGCCGATCGTCGCCGCCTGCGCAACAGCGGAGCCGATGCCTTTATGGGCAGGCCCGATGGAGTCAACCCGTGCCCGGGTGGGTCAGCTTGGGTTCAGGATGGAACGTTCAACATCCGCGACAGTCAGTTCGACTATCCACACATCGCGATCCTGCTGTACCCGGCGACTGAGATAGTCGTCAAAGGCTGCGCGCGAATCGCTGTCCTGCACGCGAACCGCCACCCAGCGACGCGGCCCGGCGGGATCGGGCAGGCGTTCATACAGCGTGCCAAGCCCCTTGCGGTCGACTGCGACGACCAGGATCGTGCCGCCATCAGCCTCTCCCTTGTGCAGAACCATCGCAAATCCGCCTGACGCCTGGGTGGCGCGGACCAGTCCCGAAACCTCGAGCGCGGCGGGCAGACGGGCTGGTTCGGTCACTGCCGGTCAGGCAGCGTCGCGGTCGATGACGTTGACCAGCAACGCATAGAGCGAATCCGCATCGGGCGCGGCCAGCATCCGGGCATGCATGCGATCGTCACGCATCAGCCGCGAAATCGCCGCCAGCGCTTGCAGATGCACCGCGCCGGCCTGTTCGGGCGACAACAGACCGAATACGCAATCGACCGGCATCCCGTCCGCCGAAGCAAATTCGACCGGCCGTTCGAGCCGCAGAAAAGCGGCCACCGGGCGGGTCAGCCCGCTGATCCGCGCATGCGGAATGGCCACACCGCGCCCGAAGCCGGTGCTGCCCAGCGCCTCGCGTTCGAGAATGCGTTCGTGCACATGCGCCCGATCGAGCCCATAGACCGCAGCAAAGCCATCGGCGAGGACCGACAGGATCTGCGCTTTGGATTCGCCCCGGATCACCCGAACAGCTTGTTGATCAATCGAAAAAATCGCGCTCATCGCCAAATGAATACCATCGGTCTGGTAAAGGCACCGTCACGTTGGGCGCCCATGCGCCCGATTTTGACAGCGCGCAAGTGTCGAATGGCGTAGTAAGACCCTTGCCGATTGTCATGGCGCGATACTTGACCGCCGATTGTGCCCGCCCGGACACCCTGGTCAAGTCCAGGCGGGCGCAATTGGCGATCTCGTCCTATTTCTTCGGCTCGACCCAGCCGATCGATCCGTCGCCACGGCGATAGACCATGTTGTGCACGCCCGTGCCGGCGTTCTTGAACAGCAGCGCATTCGTGTTGCGCAGATCCAGCATCATCACCGCGTCGGAAACCGTTGCGGTCGGCACGTCGACGCGGGTTTCGGCGATGACCAGCGGGGCATCGGCCGGTTCCTCGTCCAGTCGCGATTCGGCGAACAGAGTGTACGTCGCGTCTTCGCTGACACCGTCAAAGCTGGTCAGCGCGGCGTCTTCCTGTCGGCGCGCATGCACCGCATTTTCGTGCCGGTCCTTGATCCGTCGCTTGTACCGACTGAGCTGCCGATCGATCTTTTCGGCCGACTGGTCGAGCGCCTGGTGCGCGTCCTGCGCGATCGAGCTGCCTTTCAGGATCAGGCCTTGCGCCACATGGGTGACAATATCGCATCGGAAACCGCCATGCGGGGCCTTGCCCAGCGTGACCTGACTGGATAGCGCGCGCGAGAAATACTTGTCGACGATCAGGGCCAGCCGCTGCTGGGCATGGGCTTCAAATGCGGCGCCGGTGTCGACCTGGTGTCCCGAAACGCGAATATCCATAGTCATTCTCCTTCACTTGGGTCGCAGCCCCCCAAAGACGCACGGATTATCCACGCGTCCACAGAGGATCTGTGAAACCCGCCATGAACTGCGCATGACGGGCCAGTTCAGCTTCGCTCGGACGATGGGGCCGGGCGACGCGAAAAGGACGTGCGGCCGGCGCCTGCACCGGCTGAGCGGGCGCAGACGCCGCGACGATGGCATCGGCAGCCAGTTCGAGCCCGATCTGCCGACCTCCCATCAGCTCGACATAAAGCTGGGCCAGCAGTTCGGCATCAAGCAACGCGCCGTGTTTGGTGCGATGGCTGCGATCGATGCCGTAGCGCGAACACAGCGCGTCAAGGCTCAGCTTGGCGCCGGGATGTTTGCGCCGGGCAATCGCGATCGTGTCGACCATCCGGTCGAGCGAGACGGCGTCAAGTCCGCAAGCGGCCAATTCGGCATTGAGAAAGCCGAAATCGAACGCGGCGTTGTGCGCGATCAACGGCGCGTCACCGAGAAACGCGATCAGGTCTGCAGCATGTTCGGAAAATTTCGGCTTGCCGGTCAGGAACGCGATGGACAATCCGTGAACCGCCTCGGCCTCGGCCGGCATATCGCGTTCCGGATCGAAATAGCCATGAAACACCGCGCCGGTCGGCACGCGGTTGAACAGCTCTATACAGCCGATTTCCACCAGCCGGTGGCCACCCTTGGGATCAAACCCGGTCGTTTCCGTGTCGAATACAATTTCGCGCATTTGCTGGACGATGGACCCGTGCGGCCGCGCTGACAAGGCTTGAGCGCAAAATTTCGCCCTTTTTGTGATTCATTTTTTCTAATTAAAATCAATTTGATACGCATTCCTTCATCACGCCGTTGCGCAATTTTTCACGGAGTACGCGCGCGCAAAGCCGCGACCAGCGCCGCCACCGCGCGTTCGGTCTCCGCCAGCGCCACCCCGGTATCGATGACATGGTCGGCGCGTGCGCGCTTGGCGGCATCGGGCACCTGCAATGCCAGGATCTGGGCAAATTTCGCCTCGGTCATGCCCGGACGGGCCATGACCCGTTCGCGCTGCATCGCCGCGGGCGCCGACACGACGGCAACCGCATCGAGCCCGTCGCCATGCCCCTTTTCGTACAACAACGGGATATCGAACACGACCAGTGGTTCGTTGGCGTGTTCGACCATAAACGCCTGACGCAAGGCCGCGACGGCAGGGTGCATGATCGCCTCCAGCCGGGCCAGCGCGGCGCGATCGCCAAACACCCGCGCGCCAAGATCCTGGCGATGCACGCCATCGGGACCGGTGGTGCCGGGAAAGGCCATCTCGATCTCTGCCAGCAGCGGGCTGCCCGGCGCTTGCAACCGGTGCACGGCGGCATCGGCATCGAACACCGGCACGCCGGCCGCGCGCAACATCTGCGCGACCGCCGACTTGCCCATGCCGATCGATCCGGTCAGGCCAAGGACAAACGGTCTGGTCACGCCGTCAGCCCGGCGCGAAGCACCGCGTCGGCATCCCCACGCGGCGGGCGGGCACCGAAGAAGCGCCGAAAGGCGTAGTCGGCCTGACCGATCAGCATTGCCAGACCGTCGACAGTCGCAAACCCCGCATCCCGCGCCGCACGCAGAAACGCCGTTTCGAGCGGGCTGGTGACGATGTCATAGAACACCGACCCTGGCGGCGCATGGGTCAGGTCAAAGTCGATCGGGGGATGCCCGGTCATGCCGAGCGACGTCGCGTTGACGACCAGGTCGAAACAGCCGTCGCGATCATCAAAGGCAAAATCGGTCGGCGCCGCAAAATGCGCCAGATCGACGGCATGATGGTCCCCGCCCGGATCGAGTTCATCAAGCAGGCCGCGCGCCTTGCCCGGATCGCGCCCGGCGAGCACCAGCACGACGCCCTGGCCTGCGAGCGCGACGACCGCTGCCCGCGCCGCGCCACCGGTGCCCAGCACCCGCGCCATGCGAAACAGGTGCGGCCGGTCGAGCCAGGGGCGCAAGGGTTCGAGAAAGCCCGGCACATCCGTGTTATAGCCGACCAGTTCGCCATTTTCGGGCACGATCGTGTTCACCGCGCCGACGCGCGCCGCCAGCGGATCGAGCCGGTCGATCAAGCCGATCACCGCCTGTTTGTGCGGCATCGTCACGTTGCACCCGCGCCATGCCGGATCGGCGCGGCGCGCAGCGATATGGTCGGCCAGGTCCACAGGTCTGACATGGGTGGCACAATAGGTGTCGCCAAGCCCCAGCCGTTCCAGCCAGAAACCGTGAATCGCCGACGATTTCGATTGCGCAATCGGATCGCCGATCACTTCGGCGTAGCCCGGCACCGAAGTCCCGGTCATTCCGGCAATCCGCCAAAGTTGCGCAACGCGGCCAGCACCGCCAGCAGCGGCATGCCCAGCACGGTGAAGTGGCTGCCCGCGATGTCCTCGAACAAGTGCACCCCGCGCGCCTCGATGCGGAATACCCCGACACAGCCCGCGACTACCGGCCACTCGCTGTGGAGATAGCTGTCGATAAAGCTGTTGGTAAGCGGCCTGACTTTGAGCTTTGCGGTCTCGACATGCCGCCAGATGACCACCCCGTCGCGCGCCAGCACCACCGCCGAAGACAACGCCATCGTCTGGCCCGAGAAAAACTTCAAATGTTCGGCGGCATTGGCCCGGCTGACCGGTTTGTCGAACTGTCGTCCGGCGACTTCGACCAGCGAATCCCCGCCAAGCACCAACCTTCCGGGCATCGCCATCGACACCGCCAGCGCTTTCGCCTCGGCCAGGATCATCGCCACGTCGGCGCCGGGCACGCCGATCAGTTCGCGTTTCAACTCCGCCTCATCCACTCCGGCGGCGCGCGCCTCGAACGACACCCCGGCCGCTTCGAGCATGGCTTTGCGCGATGCGCTTTCCGATGCGAGAATCAGCGTGGTGCTGTGCGTGTCGGGCATAGTCATTGCGGCGATCCGTTGCGGCCGGCTTCCTGCCAGCCGGCGTCGTCGCGGGCGATATCCATGCCATGGGCGGCGCGGACATTGTGGCGTTCGTTGTACAGGTTGATCACGGCGGCAGCGGTTTCCTCGATCGAGCGGCGGCTGACATCGATGACCGGCCAGCCATTGTCGGCAAACATGCGTCGCGCGAATTGCACTTCGCGCGCGACATGGTCGCCGTCGACATAGCTGGTCTCGGCCGCCTGGTTAAGCGACAGCAGTCGGTTGCGGCGCACCTGGATCAGGCGTTCGGGGCTGGTGGTCAGCCCGACCACCAGCGGCCGGCGCACCGCAAACAGCGATTGCGGCGGCGGGCTTTCCACCACGATCGGGATATTGGCGACACGATATCCCCGGTTGGCAAGATAGATGGCGGTGGGCGTCTTGGAACTGCGCGAGACGCCTGCCAGAATGATGTCGGCCTGTTCCCAGTTTTCCCAGCCGATCCCGTCATCATGCGCAATCGTGAACTGAATAGCCTCAACCCGCCGGAAATAGGCCTCGTCCATCGTGTGCTGCCGCCCGGGGCGCCCGCGCGCTTCCTGACCCAGCAGCGTACCGAGCGCGTCGGTTACGGTATCGAGCGCCGAAATGCTGCGCAGGCTGAGCGCTTCGCACCGCTGTTCGAGCCGTTCGCGGATTTCGGCGCTGACCACGGTGAACAGCACCAGCCCGGGATTGGCGGCGATTTCGCCCATGATCCGGTCGAGATGCTGTTGCGATCGCACCATCGGCCAGAAATGGCGAATGACTTCGGCGCTTTCGAATTGCGCCAGCGCCGCCTTGGCGATCATTTCCAGTGTCTCGCCGGTGGAATCCGACAACAGATGAAGATGAAGACGCTCCATGGGCCCTTCGCGTTGGGATTTCCGCACACCCGGGATGGATCTGTGGACAGGGCGAGGATAAACCACGGGATGAATGCGCCGACAAGCGTGCGGCGCCGGTCCGTCCCCATGATCCCGATCGTTCGGGTCTTTTTCACCACAGGGGGACGACACTTACCCACAAGCTGTGGACAGCGGGCACAAGTATCGCTTGCCCGCACAGATCGGCAGAGTCGGGGCTGCCAATTTTTTGTGGGATTGGTGGAACAATTGCGGCAGAACCCGCTCGTCCCCGTTATCCACAGGGCCAACAGCACTCTACATCCAGATTCAATAAGAATCTTGTTTGATTTTGAATGGACGCGAACACGATGCCAGGTCCTTTGCTCGATACGCTTTTGGGGGCAAATCTTCCCCGCCGTCCGATCTGGCTCATGCGTCAGGCCGGGCGTTATCTGCCGGAATACCGGGCTTTGCGCGCCGACAAAGGCGGCTTTCTCGAACTGGTCTATGACAGCGCGGCGGCGACCGAGATCACCATCCAGCCGATCCGGCGGTTCGGGTTCGATGGCGCGATCCTGTTCAGCGATATCCTGATCGTCCCGCACGCGATGGGCCAGACGCTGGAATTCCTCGCCGGTGAAGGGCCTCGCCTGTCGCCCCGCCTGATCGATACCGCGCTCGATCGGTTGACGGCCGTGCCCGAACGGCTGGCCGTGATTTATGACACTGTCGCGCAAGTCCGTGCCGCGCTCGGCACCGAGACGACGCTGCTCGGCTTTGCAGGAAGCCCCTGGACGGTCGCCACGTACATGGTCGCGGGCGAAGGCAGTCGGGACCAGCACGACACCCGCGCACTCGCCTATGGCAATCCGGCGGGCTTTCAGGCGATCATTGACGCCATCACCGATGTTACCATCGAATACCTGTCCGGGCAGATCGCAGCGGGCGCCGAAGGCGTGCAACTGTTCGATTCATGGTCCGGCAGTTTGGCACCGCGCGAATTTGAACGCTGGGTGATTGCGCCCAATGCGCGCATCGTCGCGGCACTCCACGATCTTCACCCCGGCGTGCCGGTGATCGGTTTTCCCAAAGGCGCAGGTGAAAAGCTGCCCGCTTATGCGCGCGAAACCGGCGTTGCCGCAGTCGGCATCGATGAAACGATCGATCCGGTGTGGGCAGCGGGTGCGCTTCCCGAGGGACTGCCGGTGCAGGGCAATCTCGATCCCTTGCTGTTGCTGGCCGGCGGGGATGCGCTTGACGAGGGCGCGCGCGCGGTGCTCGATGCCTTTGCCGGGCGACCGCATGTGTTCAATCTGGGCCATGGCATTGGCCAATTCACCCCGATTGCCCATGTCGAACGGCTGCTGGCGGTGGTGCGCGACTGGCGTCCGGCCTAATTGATACGAAGGTCAGACATCAACGGGTTGGGGGGGTGATCAGCACCCAGCCGATATCGTTGCGGACCATGCGCCCCGACGTCACCCGATAGCCTTGTGCGCGCAACTGGCGGATAACGGTGGTGGCACTGGGATGCATGCTGGCGACGTGTTCGGTCCAGAACAGGGTCGGGCAACGGGCTGACAGGCTGTGCGAACCCGCGGGCGCCAGCGCAAAACCATGGCTGCGCGCAACATAGGCATAGGCAAACGGCACAACTTCACGGTTTTCGCGTGGCGGCATGTTCAGCGGTTCGGTGTTCCAGGACATGTCGGGATAGACTGCAGTCTGCGGGCACTTGTCGACTTGCGCGGCGATCGTTCCGGCGGTGCCACGCCAACTCCACTGGTGCAACGTCTTGTCGAGATTGGCGTGGATGGCGAGGGCGGTGGCAATCAGGATCGCGCCATCGATTACCGCCGTTCCCGGCACCGGCAGGTTCCGGGTCGCGCGCTCGGCCAAGAGGGCCAGCAGCAATGCGAGCACGGGATCGAGCGCGACGAGATAGCGGGTGATCAGCAGGGGGCGGTGCAGATGGGCCACGACCAGCACCGCCAGCGCCAGAACAAGCCCGGCGCCGAGCGTGATGATCAGTTCGAAAGTGTCTCGCGATGGGACATCGCGCCGGACAACGCCCCAGATCACCAGGCCAAAGCCGGCCAGCGCAACCAGTCCAAGCACCGGATCGGCGGTCAAGGCGTTGACCACTTCCATTTCGATCGACCAGCGCGCGGCATGCAGTCCGGGCGGAATCCAGAAAACCTGCGTGTTGGCGACGATCGTCGGCAGTTGCAGCGCCATCATCATGGCGAACGGGATCAGTGCCAGCACGGCAATCAGTGCCAGCCGCCAGGCATCGCGCCAGCGCCGCGCCAGCGCGAGATGGCCGAAAATCGCTGCCACCAGCCCGGCGACAATCACCGTGGTGATCAGGTGCACGCTGAACGTCAGGGCAAGCACAATGCCCAGCGTGGCCGATCCGCGAAGCGTGATCGCGTTGCGGCGCAGGCATCGGGCCAGCAACGGCAGGACCAGCGCGGTCAGTGCCAGCGACAGGAAATAGGACCGCAACTGGTCGATGCGGTCGAGCACGGTGAAGATCCCGGCGAGCGCCGCAGCATAATACCACACCAGCCGGCGGAACCAGGCGTCGCCATGCGCGATACGGACGAACAGTGCGACTGTGGCGGCCAGCACCGCGAGGTTGATCGTGCGCAGGGCCTCGACGCTGCCGCCAAGACCGACAAGGCCCAACAGCCGGGCCCAAAGCCAGGCCAGGGCGTAAAACAGCGGCGGATGGTTGTCGCGCAGCCAGGCCGGCACCAGCGCGCCGAGCGGGGCCCCTGGACGCACCAGATAGAACGAATAGAATTCGTCGTACCATGGCCCGCGCCCGGCGATTGCCAGGATCGCGGCCAGTGTGAACATCACGGCCAGGATGACAAACCCGGCGCGGCGCAGCATGGTGAGCCTGGGCATTGCCGGTGTTTCGTCCTTTGCGTACGGGCCCGATGCCGATGGCGGGAACGATGCGGACCAGACTGCGGATTTGCAACACCAAGATACGCTTTGCCGATCAAACTGCGGCGCTCGCCGTGGCGGCACGGCATGGCCATGCCGTGCGTCCCTATCGTTGCGATCGATGCGGCGCGTTTCATCTGACCGGTCGGCGCAAGGGCAAACGGATTCCGCGACCCGAGGGATAAGGCTTCCCCAAATCCCTGTTGCCAAACCTGACCCCTTCCGGCAGCGGATGGAAGCGACTATCGTGCCGTTCATGATGCAGGTGCTGATGATGCTCTATCTCTGGCTAAAGGCCGGCCATGTCATCTTTGTGGTATTCTGGATGTCAGGGCTGTTCATGTTGCCCCGGTTTTTCGTCTATCATCAGGAACTTCCCGAGGGCGCACCGGAAAATGCCGCGTGGGTCGATCGCGAAGCCAAGCTGTTGAAAATCATCCTGTGGCCATCGCTGGTGCTGGTCTGGGTGTTCGGGCTGGCCCTGGCGATCAGTGGCGGGTGGTTCACGCAGGGCTGGTTGCATGCCAAACTGGCATTCGTCGTCTTGTTAACCGGCTATCAGTTGTGGATGGCCGACTACGCCCGAAACCTCGCGGTTGGCCGGCGCAAACTGACCGGCAAGCAACTGCGCCTTGCCAACGAAGTGCCGGGCGTGGCCGCCGCGATCATCATCGTTCTGGTGATCATCAAGCCGTTTTGATTCCATCCGGCGATTGACCTTGGCCCGACGCGCAGATATGGGCAGGAGGCTACCCGGATTTTCCTGTTGCTGGCCGTTTGGCCCGCACGCGGTCTGCTTTCCCCAAGCCCGATGACCGTCCGGCCGGCCCAGTCCTTTGCTGGAAAATGACTCCCTTGCTGGAAAATGACCATGCATTTGAAAGAATTGAAGAAAACTCCCCCCGCGGCGCTGGTTGCGATGGCCGAAGAGCTTGGCGTCGAAGGTGCCAGCACGATGCGGCGCCAGGACCTGATGTTCGCCATCCTCAAGGAAATGGCCGAAGACGGCGAGGAAATCCTTGGCATCGGCACGATCGAGGTGCTGTCCGACGGGTTCGGCTTTTTGCGCAGCCCCGAAGCGAACTATCTGGCCGGGCCCGATGACATCTATGTTTCGCCCAACCAGGTCCGCAAATGGGGCCTGCGCACCGGCGATACGCTCGAGGGCGAGATCCGCGCGCCGAAGGACGGCGAGCGTTATTTTGCGATTACCCGCCTGATCAAGGTGAACTTCGACGATCCCGACGCGGTGCGCCATCGGGTCAATTTCGACAACCTGACTCCGCTCTATCCCGACGAACGGTTGCGGCTCGACGCGCTCGACCCGACGGTCAAGGACAAGTCGGCGCGCGTGATCGATCTGGTCAGCCCGCAGGGCAAGGGCCAGCGCGCGTTGATCGTGGCGCCGCCGCGCACCGGCAAGACCGTCTTGTTGCAGAATATGGCCAAGGCGATCACCGACAACCATCCCGAAGTGTTCCTGATCGTGCTGTTGATCGACGAACGGCCGGAGGAAGTGACCGACATGCAGCGGTCGGTGAAGGGCGAGGTGATTTCCTCGACCTTTGACGAACCTGCCACGCGCCACGTCCAGGTCGCCGAAATGGTCATCGAAAAGGCCAAGCGCCTGGTCGAACACAAGCGCGACGTCGTCATCCTGCTCGATTCGATCACGCGTCTTGGCCGCGCCTACAACACCGTGGTGCCAAGCTCGGGCAAAGTCCTGACCGGTGGTGTCGATGCCAACGCGCTGCAACGACCCAAGCGGTTCTTTGGCGCGGCGCGCAACATCGAGGAAGGCGGGTCGCTGTCGATCATCGCCACCGCGCTGATCGATACCGGCAGCCGCATGGACGAAGTCATCTTCGAAGAGTTCAAGGGCACCGGCAACTCTGAAATCGTGCTCGACCGCAAGGTCGCGGACAAGCGCATTTTCCCCGCGCTCGACGTGGGCAAGAGCGGCACGCGCAAGGAAGAGCTGCTGGTGGCGCGCGATCAACTGTCCAAGATGTGGGTGCTGCGCCGCATCCTCATGCAGATGGGCACGGTCGATGCGATGGAATTCCTGCTCGACAAGATGAAGGATTCCAAGACCAACGAGGATTTCTTCGCGACGATGAACCAGTAAGCCTGATCGGGGCCGGCGGGGTGCCAAAACCCCCTGCCGGCCGTGCTGTCAGACCGGCCGCTCCAACTGTGCCGCCATCAGTTCCCAAACTTTGTTGATCGCTTTCAACGGTCGCACCATGACTTTGAAATCGATGATCCGGCCTTCGAGGTCGAACCGGATCAGATCGATTCCGTTGATGGCGATGCCGTCGATCTCGGTGACGAATTCGAGCAGCGCTTCCGGTCCGTCGACCAGTTCGCGGACATAGCGGAACGCGTCATTGCCCAGCACTTTTCCGGCGGCGGTCAGATAGGACAGCACTTTGTCCTTGCCCGCTTGCGGGGTGTGCACGACGGGCGAATGAAACACCGCATCATCCGCGATCAGTTCGGCCAGCAGGTCAGGATCGTTGCCAAGCATATAGCGATGCCAGGCGGCCAGGCCCAATTGCATTGGCGTTCTCCTTTTCCCGTTCGGTTCCGCCCGCTCTGCGGCATGCGATGCAGCCTGCGGCATGTGCCGCACGCTACACCCGTTCAGGCAAGATTCGCGGCAAAGAAATCGCGCGTGCGCTGATCTGCCAGTTGCGCTGCCGCTTCGTCACGGCGATTGCCCTGTTCGGCGGCAAAGCCGTGATCAAGGCCGGGGTAATCCCACAAGGTGACCTGCTGGTGCGAATCAAGCCCGGCATGGATGGCGGCTTGCGCGTCGGGACCCACGAAATGGTCGGCGGTCGGGATATGCAGCGCCAGCGGACGCCTAATGTTTACCGCTTCGTCCAGCATGCTGTCGATCATCACCCCGTAATAGCCGACGGCTGCGTCGATCCCGGTGCGTGCAGCGGCCATATAAGCGAGACGCCCACCCAGGCAGAAGCCGACCAGACCGGTCCTTTCCACGCCTTGCGCCTTGGTCCAACCGAGCACCGCGTCGATATCGTCGACGCCCAGGTCGGCATCGAACTGCTGGAAATAGCCAAACGCCTCTTGCAGTTGTGCCGGCACGTCGGGGTCGAGTTCAACACCCGGTGCAAAGCGCCAGAAAATGTCGGGCGCGATCGCCAGATAGCCCAGCGCTGCCCAGCCGTCGACTTTGCTGCGAATGCCCTGGTTGACGCCAAAGATTTCCGGAACGACGATGATCGCCGCCTTTGCGGGATCGGCCGGTTCTGCCACGTAGGCGGGGATTTCACCTTCGCCGCCCGGTGCCGCGATCGTGATGGTGTGTCCCATAGTTGTTGGTCCTTGCGTATGATGGTTTGGTCGATGGCCAGATTGGCGGGCAGCGTGGACTTTGCCAAGCATGCATGACAGTCTTACGTGATGATCGTGCAGGAGAGGAACCAGTGATGAAAGTAAATGTCGAGCTCGACTGCACCCCTGAAGAGGCGCGCCGCTTCCTTGGATTGCCCGATGTGTCAAAGGCCAACGAAGCCTATGTCGAGGCGGTGGTCAAGGCGATGAAGGGGGAAGGCTCGCTCGATCAACTGAGCGGCTATGTCCGGCAGCTCGCGCCGATGGGCGAAATCGGGTTGAAGATGTTCCAGCAATTCATCGAACAAGGCGCCGGTGCGGCGATGGCCGGGTTCAAGCAAAAGGGTACGACTCGCGAATGACGGCAATGCCATTCCTCCCCGACAAGGGGATGCGATCCACAAAAATCATATGCTCGGATTTTTATCCTTATAAATCATAAAGATCCTCTCATGGTTGGACAGGCTAGGCGCGAACGGGCCTTTTTCACAGAACAAATACGTGTCTGTCGGGTGTTGCCGGCAATGGCGTCCAATCTGGCGGTGAGGGACGATCGAGGATATGCATGGTGGATCATTGCACAAGGCGTGCGCATCCCATAGGCCCGGTCCGCGGAGGATAAGTCGGGCATGACCGGTACGACAATATTTGCGCTTGGCTCGGGGCAATTGCCTGCGGCGCTTGGGGTGATGCGGATCAGCGGGCCGCAGGCCGGGCATGCGCTGCGACATCTGTCGGGCGGGCTGCCGCCGCCACGCCACGCCAGCCTGCGGCGGCTGGTCGATCCTCGCGACGGGGCCGAACTCGACCGCGCGCTGGTGCTGTGGTTTCCCGGTCCGAACAGCGCGACGGGCGAAGATTGTGCCGAGCTTCATCTGCATGGGGGCAGGGCCGTCGCGCGGGCGGTCGAAACCGCGCTGGCCGCTCTCGGCCTCAGTCCTGCCGAACCGGGCGAATTCACGCGCCGGGCTTTTGCCAATGGCCGGCTGGATCTTGCCGAAGTCGAAGGACTCGCCGATCTGCTGGCGGCGGAAACCGAATTGCAGCGGCGCAGCGCGCAGGCCATGGCGGGCGGAGCGCTGTCGCGCGCGACCGAGGGCTGGCGGACACAAGTCCTGGCCTTGTCGGCACGCCTGGAGGCTTCGCTCGATTTCGCCGATGAGGGCGATGTCGATGGCGAAGCCGATGCACTGCCGACTGGATTTGTGGCCGCGTGTCGCGCGCTGGCAGACGATCTGTCGCATTGGCTCGATCGGCCGCGCGCCGAGCCTTTGCGCGAAGGGTTCCGCGTGGTTCTGGCGGGGCCACCCAACGCCGGGAAATCCACACTGTTCAACGCGTTGATCGAAAGCGAAGCTGCAATCACGTCGGCCGAGCCCGGCACCACGCGTGATGTGCTGGTCGCGGGCGTCGCATTGGGCGGCGTGCCGTTCAGTTTTGTCGACACCGCCGGGCTGCGCGATGACGAGGCCGGAGTGATCGAGGCAATTGGTATTGCACGTGCCCGTGCAGAGGCGGAACGCGCCGACCTGGTGCTATGGCTTGGCCCCGAAGGACAGGGGCCAACCGATCGTCCATTGTGGGAGATTACCGCACAGTGCGATCGGTCCGGCGTGCCGGAGAAGGCAGCAGGCGCCTTGCGCGTGTCCGCGCTAAGCGGGGAGGGGCTCGGCGTTTTGCGCGCGGCGTTGATCGATGTGGCACGGGCGGCAATGCCGCTGCCCGGGGTGGCGGCGCTCAACCGGCGGCAAGCGAGGTGTCTGTCTGATGTGCGCGATGCGCTGGTTGCTGGGGCGGGCGAGCACAATCCGCTGCTTGCCGCCGAAGGTCTGCGACTTGCCCGGCGAGGGCTCGATACGCTCGTTGGGCGCACCGACACCGAAGCGATGCTCGATGCGCTGTTTGGGCGGTTCTGTATCGGCAAGTGATGTTCCACGTGGAACACGGCGCATTTTGACCTTGCCGCTGGAATCCGTTAACGCGCATCCCATGCACAAGTTTGATGTCATTGTGATTGGCGGCGGACACGCCGGCGTCGAGGCCGCAGCCGTTGCCGCACGGATGGGCGCGCGGACCGCGCTGGTCTCGTTTGACCCGGCGACAATTGGCGCGATGAGTTGCAACCCCGCAATCGGCGGGTTGGGCAAAGGCCATCTCGTGCGTGAGGTTGACGCTTTTGACGGGATCATCGCGCGGGCTGCCGATGCCGGGGCGATCCACTATCGCATGCTCAATCGGTCAAAAGGGAGCGCGGTTCAGGGTCCGCGTGTTCAGGCGGACCGGAGACGCTTCCGTGCCGCGGTGGCTGCCGCAGTGGCGCAGCAGGAAGATCTGACGGTTGTCGCGGGAGAGGCGGCGGGGCTACGGCTCGACCATGGGCGTGTCACCGGGATCGATCTCGCCGATGGCACTGCGCTTGCGGCGCCGGCAGTGGTGCTATGCACCGGCACGTTTCTGGGTGGTCGATTGTTTCGCGGCGAGGAGCGGATGGAGGGCGGCCGCATCGGTGAAAATGCGGCACATCGCCTGGCGCAGCAGTTGCGGGGCGCCGAATTGCCGATGGCAAGGCTCAAGACCGGGACGCCGCCCAGGCTTGACGGGCGCACGATCGATTGGGCCCGGTTGCCCGAGCAGCACAGCGATGCCGAGCCATGGACGATGTCGCCGCTCAACACCAGGCGGCGATTGCCGCAAGTGTTCTGTGCGATCGCGCGCACCAACGCCCATACGCACGACATCATCCGCGGCGGGCTCGATCGATCGCCTTTGTTCACCGGCGCGATCGACGCCCAGGGCCCGCGCTATTGCCCCTCGATCGAGGACAAGATCCATCGCTTTGGCGACCGCGACGGACATCAGATTTTTCTGGAGCCGGAAGGGCTTGATGATCCGGCAGTCTATCCCAATGGGGTGTCGACGTCGTTGCCGACCGACGTCCAGATCGCGATGATGCGTAGCATTGTCGGGTTGGAGAGAGTCGAAGTGACCGTGCCCGGCTATGCGGTCGAATACGATCACATCGACCCGCGCGCCTTGCGCAGCAGTCTTGAGGTCAAGGCAATTCCGGGGCTGTACTGTGCCGGGCAGATCAATGGCACGACCGGTTATGAAGAGGCGGCGGCGCAAGGTCTGGTCGCCGGCTTGCATGCGGCGGGGCAAGTGCTTGGTCGTGCGGTGCCGTCGCTCGATCGGGCCAATAGCTATATGGCGGTGATGATCGATGATCTGACGTTGCACGGAGTCAGCGAGCCGTACCGCATGCTGACGGCGCGCGCGGAGTACCGGCTGCGCCTGCGGTCGAACAACGCGAGCAGCCGGTTGACGCCGCTGGCGCTTGCCGCCGGGTGCGTCGGCGCGGAACGGCACGACTGGTTCGCGCGGCGTGGGGCTGTGCGCGCGCAAATTGACGCGGCGCTCGGTGACGAGGTTTCGGCCAACGACCTGGCGCAGGCAGGCGTTGACGTTCGCCCCGATGGCGCGCGGCGCACGCTGGGTGAATGGCTGCGGTTTCCCGAGGTTTCTCTGGCGGTGCTGAAGCCTTGGCTGGGGGAAGGGGAGCTCGATCCGTTGCTCGCGGAAGAGATCGAGGAGGACGCCGCATACGCCCCCTATCTCGCGCGGCAGGAGTCGGAGCTGCGCGACTTGCGTGCCAGCGAGAGCGTGGCTCTGGGCGAGCGCTTTCCATTCGCCGATGTCCCCGGTCTGTCCCGGGAAATGGTCGAGCGACTGAGCGAGGCGCGTCCGGAGACGCTGGCCGCTGCCGGCCGGGTTGCCGGGATTACCCCGGCGGCTCTCGCCAGTTTGCTGGTCCATGCGCGGCGACATGCGGCGTGACGCCCGTTGTCGACAGCGAGGCTGCGGCGCAGGCGTGGATGGCCGATGTTTGCGGTGCGGATTCGGCTGCGATGAATCGGTTGCGACTGCTCGTAGCCATGCTGGTGGACGAGAATCAGCGACAGAATCTGGTTGCACGCGCAAGTCTCGATCACGTCTGGCAGCGCCATATTGTCGACAGCGCCCAGCTTCTTTATGTTTCACGTGGAACAACGGGAAGCTGGCTCGACCTTGGAACCGGCGCAGGCTTCCCGGGGATGGTCATCGCTGCATTGCAGCCCTTGCGAGCGGTGACGCTGGTTGATTCGCGCCGACTGCGCACCGAATGGCTGAAGCGTGCAGCGACGGCACTGGGTCTTGACCATGTCAGCGTCATCCATGCGCGGGTCGAGGACTTGCCGTCGCGTACCCATGCGGTGATTTCGGCGCGTGCGTTTGCACCGCTCGAACGCTGCCTGCAACTTTCCGCACGTTTTTCCACGCCGCAAACACTTTGGCTGTTGCCCAAGGGGGCCAAGGCCCGGCATGAACTGCAAGAGCTCGGGCAGGAGTGGCGGCACCGGTTCCACGTGGAACAATCGCTGACCGATCCTGCGGCCGGGGTGCTGGTTGGGCATCTGCTTGCTGCACCCGACAGAAAAGGCGCGCGTCCATGATCACGATTGCGATTGCCAACCAAAAGGGTGGGGTGGGCAAGACCACGACTGCCATCAATGTCGCCACCGCGCTGGCGGCCACCGGCTCCCGAGTGCTGCTGGTCGATCTCGATCCGCAAGGAAATGCCTCGACCGGGCTGGGCATCAGCACAGCCGAGCGAGAACGATCCTCCTACGATCTGCTGATCGACCAGACGCCGGTCGGCGCATGCGTGATCCCCACGCGCATTCCCGGGCTCGACATTGTCCCGGCGACGGTCGATCTGTCAGGTGCCGAAGTCGAACTGGTCAGCGTCGATGATCGCACAGGCCGCTTGCGCCGGGCGCTGGCCGATGCGGTCGGGCATGACATCTGCCTGATCGATTGCCCGCCTTCGCTGGGCCTGCTGACACTCAACGCGCTGACGGCTGCGGATACCCTGCTGGTGCCGTTGCAATGCGAGTTCTTTGCGCTCGAAGGGTTGAGCCAGTTGTTGCAGACGGTCGAGCGCGTGCAGGAACGCTTCAATGCAGACCTTGGCATTTTGGGCGTGGTGCTGACGATGTACGACCGACGCAATCGTCTGACCGACCAGGTGGCCGACGACGTGCGGTCATGCCTTAACGATCTGGTGTTCGAATCGGTCATTCCCCGCAATGTCCGTTTGTCCGAAGCACCCAGCCATGGCTTGCCGGCGCTGATCTATGATCATGCCTGCGCCGGGTCGCAGGCCTATATCAAACTTGCGCGCGAAATCATTTCACGCCTGCCCCAACAGAGGAAAGCGGCATGAGCAGCGATTCGACCACGCAAGCACCCGTGGCAAAGGCGGCGGCACCGCGCCGCGCCGCGCTGGGACGTGGGCTTGGCGCCCTGCTGGGTGAAACCCGGCGTGAAGAAGCGGTGGTGCGCCAGACCGACAGTGCTGTGGTACCGGGCGCTGGTGACGCGCCGGTCATTGCCGCTCGGGCCGATAGCGGGCTGATGCTGTTGCCGGTGTCGCAGATCGAACCGCACCCCGATCAGCCGCGCCGCCATTTTGACGAAGCCGCGCTGGCCGAACTCGCCGCCTCGATTGCCGCGCGTGGGGTGATCCAGCCGGTGGTGGTGCGCCCGATCGGCCCGAACCGCTATCAACTGGTCGCGGGTGAACGGCGCTGGCGTGCCTCGCAACGCGCGCGCATTCATGAAATCCCGGCGATCGTTCGTCAGCTTGATGAGCGCGAAGTGACCGCGCTGGCGCTGATCGAAAACCTGCAGCGCGAAGATCTCAACCCGGTCGAAGAAGCCCGCGCGTATCAGAAGCTGGCTGATCGCGACGGATTGACGCAGCAGGAGATCGCCAACTTCGTCGACAAATCGCGCAGCCATGTCGCCAATATCATGCGCCTGCTCGGCCTGCCTGAAGACGTGCTGGGCATGATTGAACGCGATGAACTGTCGATGGGGCACGCCCGCGCGTTGGCGACGCTGCCCGATCCCGCCGCCGCCGCGCGCGATGTCGTTGCCAAACGCCTGTCTGTGCGCGAAACGGAAAAGCTGGCCAAGCGCATTGGTCGCCCCGATAGCGCCGCGCCGCGTCGGGCCCGCGCCGAACGGTCACCCGGTGAATCGGCCGATATCGCGGCGGTCCAGGCGCACCTTGAGGAGTTTCTCGGTCTCAAGGTCACGATCAGCGCCGATGCCGACCCGCGTACAGGTGCGGTGACGATCCGTTACAAGACGCTCGATCAGCTCGACCTGATCTGCCAACGGCTGACCGGCGGGGCAATTTGACCTGACTTCTCGGGCAATATCTTAATCGAGCGATTAAAATCGGTTGACCGCACTCTCCGGCTTGGCATACCTCAAGGTCAACCAAGCCAGAACAGGAGAGCTGTGCCCATGTCGCTCGACCTCATACCCCGGACCGCCTACAACGAGGACCACGAGGCGTTTCGCCACACCGTCCGCCGCTTTCTGCAAGAGGAAATTGAACCCAACGGGGCCAAATGGGCTGACGCGGGGGTGGTGCCAAAGGCGATCTGGCCCAAGGCGGGCGAACTTGGCATGCTGTGCCCGACCGTGCCCGAGGAATACGGCGGGCTGGGACTCGATTTCGGCTATAACGCGATCGTGGATGAGGAAAGCGCCTATTACGGGCGAGTGGCGACCGGTTTTTCGCTGCAGTCGGACATCGTCGTCAACTATCTGATCACCTATGGTTCCGAAGAGCAGAAGCGCCACTGGCTGCCCAAAATGGTGTCGGGCGAGGTGGTCACCGCCATCGCCATGACCGAGCCCGGCACCGGTTCCGATCTGCAAGGCATGCGTACGACCGCAAAGAAAGACGGCAACCATTATGTGATCAACGGGTCCAAGACCTATATCACCAATGGCCAGAACGCCGACCTGATTCTGGTCTGCTGCAAGACCGACACCGAGATTCAGCCGGCGTGGAAAGGCGTATCGATCGTGCTGGTCGAAGCCACCCGCGAAGGGTTCGAGCGCGGTCGCAATCTCGACAAGATCGGCCAGGACGAAGCCGACACCTCCGAGCTGTTCTTCAACGACGTGCGCGTGCCGATCACCAATTGCCTGGGCGAAGAGGGCAAAGGTTTCATCTATCTGATGAGCGAATTGCCGCAGGAACGCCTGTCGATCGCGGTCAGTGCGCAGGCATCCGCCCAGCGCGCGTTCGACGATACCGTTGCCTTTACCCGCGACCGCAAGGCATTCGGCAAGCCGATTCTCGATTTTCAGAACACCCGTTTCACGCTCGCCGACCTCAAGGCAAAGCTTCAGGTGGGCTGGGCGCACCTCGACTGGGCGCTGGGCCGTCATCTGAAACGCGAACTGACCGCCGAAGAAGGCGCCGCGGCAAAGCTGTGGCACACCGAACTGCAGTGGGAAGTGATGGACAAGTGCCTGCAACTGCATGGCGGCGCGGGTTACATGAACGAATATGCGATCGCCCGGGCGTGGCGTGGCGCACGCGTGACGCGGATCTTCGGCGGCACCAATGAAATCATGAAAGAATTGATCGGGCGCAAGCTTTGACCGTGATTAGGGCCTGACCGCGATCGGTCAGGCCCTAATCCAGCAGCAGCGGGCGGCGTGACGCGTCGTCTTCGACAATCGTGCGGATCGTGATCAGCGTTTTGAACGCATAGACGCCCTGTTCCTCGCTCAGCGCGCGGCGGGTGAAACGGTCGTATTCCTGCATCGACCCGACCTGTACTTTCAGCACGAAGTCATCATCGCCGGTCACGTCCCAGGCGGCGGTTACTTCGCGATGATGGACGATGGCACGCGCAAACGCATCCATCGAGCTGGCGCCGGCCTGCTTCATCTTGACCAGCACGTGCATGGTCAGTGCCGATCCGGTCAGCGCGGGATCGATGACGGCGTGATCGGCGACAATCACCCGCGCCTCGCGCAAGCGGCGCATACGGCGCAACACCGCTGAAACCGACAGCCCGACTTTGTCCGCCAGGATTCGCGCGGGTTGCAGATTGTCGCGGCGCGCTTCCTCGATCAGCCGCCGGTCAAATTCATCGAGGTCGACCTTTTTTCGCATAATACCGATCATAACGCGGAAATTGGTCGCATTACCACCCAATTTCGGCGGCAATTGGCTCCGCCGCCGGGTTACATAGTGGCTCACACCTTGATGGCGCGGCCAGACTTGGCCCGCTGGCGTCACCCGGCGCCCGACAGGAGAACCGTTATGCTTCGCTTTGCGCGCCCGGCCGGGTTTCCGGCCCGCATTCTTATGCTTGTCCGCGACACGTTCGCGGCGAGCGTTGCCATCCACTATGATGCCCCGTGGAAGCGCTCCGCGCCCGACCGCTGATGGCATCTGCTGCACTTCATATCAGGGCCGCCGGTTCGAGCACGCTTGTCCCCTACGCGGCAATGCTCGGCTCGCTGGCGACGCTGTCGGTCGGCACGTCGTTTGCGAAACAGTTGTTCGTCGCTGTCGGGCCCGAAGGCACCGCGTTCTATCGCGCTGGCTTTTCGGCGATCGTGCTGATGGCGTTATGGCGGCCATGGCGGCGGACGTGGACGCCGCGCGAGCTGGCGGATCTGTTGGTGTATGGCGCATCGCTCGGCGCGATGGGGCTGTTGTTCTACAAGGCGCTTGTCACGATCCCGCTGGGCGTGGCGCTGGCGATCGAATTTCTGGGGCCGTTATGCGTGGCACTGGTTCATTCGCGGCGCCTGTCGCACTTTGCGTGGATCGGGCTCGCGGTGGTGGGCCTGGGTCTGCTGCTGCCGATCGGCGGCCGGGTGCACGCGCTCGATCCGACCGGAATCGGATATGCCTTGCTGGCGGCACTGTTCTGGGCGTTCTACATCGTGTTTGGTCAGCGTGGCGGCCACGTTCATGCCGGGCACGCGGTGGCGATCGGCATGACCACCGCCGCGCTGGTGATCGCGCCGATCGGGATCGCTACCGCCGGGCTGCGGCTGCTTGATCCCCGGTTGATGGCCTATGGCTTTGTGACGGCGATCGTGTCGTGTGCCTTGCCGTTTTCGCTCGACCGCATCGCGCTGAAAGGCATTCCCCGGCGCACATTCGGCGTGCTGGTTGCGGGTGAACCGGCGGTGGGCGCGCTGGCCGGCATGGCGCTGCTGGGCGAATCGCTCAGCCTGCGTCAGGCGCTGGCGATCGGCTGCGTCATCCTTGCAGGTGCGGGCTCGGTGCTATGGCGTGGTGAAGATCACCACGCCTTGCCCGACGATCCGCTGTGTGCCGACTGAATCGGGATCAACTGCCGTTATAGACCCGCTTTTGCTTGCGATGCGGCTTTGCGCGGATCACGCGGTGCGGCGTGTCGTCGATATATTCGGTTGTCACTGTCCTGGTTTCAACGGGCGCAGCCTGAGGCACGGTGATCACCGGTACCATCATATAGCCGGCTGGAGCATAGTTCCCTGCGCCATAGGGCATTGCGCCATACGCTGGCGTCGGCGGGGGGGGCGGCGCATAGCCGGGGGCGAATTCGGGGTGGTTGGCGAAAAACGCTTCGCAATCGCGATCGCGCGCCTTTTGCCCGGATCGCTCGATCGCCGCCCCGGCGACCGCGCCGACCGCTGCGCCGCCCAGCGTGCCGGCGACGCGATCACCCGGGGCAAGGCGATTGCCGACGACGGCTCCGGCGACCCCACCGATCACCGCGCCGCCTGCGACACTATCGTGGCGGTAATCGCGGCATCGATCAATCATCCGCTGCGTTTCGGCGTCGGCGCGCGGCGGCGGATAGACGGCCGGTCCGGGCAGGGCAGGCCCCGGTATCCATTGGCCGCTCCAACGACCATCCTGCCACACGCCTTGCCAGATCCAGCCGGGGGGCACCGCACCGGCCGGCGGCGCATCGGCATGGGCCAAACCGCCGGCGGCCAGCGCGCATGACGACAGCGCAATCCGCGCAACGCGGGTCCAGTTTGCAAGCGAACGCATCGACAATCCCCGGGTCATGACCGGCCTGCGCACACTGCAGGACAGCGGTTAACCCGGAATTTACCATTCATTGCGCCGAGACCCAAGCGACCCGCCGCGCCTGTCCCGATTCGGATCAAATTTTCAGATCAACGAGGCTATGACCGCCGCAAGCGCTTCGATTCCGGCCGCATCGTCTGCATCAAAGCGCGCCGGCAATGGGCTGTCGAGATCGATCACCGCAATCACCGCGCCATTGCGCAGCACGGGCACGACCAGTTCCGAACGGCTGTCGGCGTCGCAGGCGATATGCCCGGGAAAGGCATGGACATCGGCCACGCATTGCGTCGCGCGCGTCGCGGCGGCCGTCCCGCACACGCCCTGACCAACGGCGATGCGGATGCAGGCCGGCTTGCCGATGAACGGACCAAGCACGAGTTGATCCGGGGCCCCCGGCACCAGTCGGTAGAACCCGGCCCAGTTGAGATCGGGCAGGAATGTCCAGATCAGCGCGGCCAGATTGGCCATGTTGGCAATGCCGTCGGGTTCTCCATCGGTGAGCGCCTGGGCCGACGCGACAAGGTCCCGATAGAGTTCCGGCTTTTCGGCGGACGAGGTGGGGGCAAAGGCAAACATCGTGCCCCCATATTCCAATCGCGCCGCGATGGCCATTGCGGGATGGGCTGTCGCCGCCTAGATTCAGCGCCATGACCAAGTTCAAAAAGACGCTCATCGGCCTTGGCGCCGCTGTCCTTGTTGCCGGTGGCGTGATCGCCTGGATGATGCAACCCGATCTCGCGCAAGTCCCGTTCATCCAGACAACCGGGCCGCATCCCAGATTGACCGAGCCGCGCCCGCAGAATTTCCCGACGATCGGCATTGCCAAACCGATCGGCTGGAACGCAGGCGAGTCACCGGTGGCGGCAGCGGGCCTGACCGTCACGCGCTTTGCCGACGGGCTGGATCATCCGCGCGCGATCGTTCTGCTGTCCAACGGCGATGTGCTGGCCGCGCAAACCAACGCCCCGGCAGAGCGCGGACAGAGCGGGCTGACCGCGTTGATCGCCAAATACCTGTTTCGCTCGGCCGGCGCGGGCGAGGCCTCGCCCAACACCATCGTCGTGCTGCGCGACAGCAAAGGCGGGGGCACCGCCGATCAGCGTTTTGTCATGTCCAACCCGGCACTCAACTCGCCGTTCGGCATGGTCTGGCGCGACGGGCGGCTGTACGTTGCCAACACCGACGCGGTGGTATCCTGGCCGTTCCAGCCGGGCCAGACCAGCTTGGTGGGCAAGCCTGACAAGCTGATGGATCTGCCTTCTGGCGGGAACCACTGGGCGCGCAACCTCCTGCTGAGCGCCGACGGGACAAAGCTGTATGTTTCGGTCGGATCGGCGACAAACATCGCCGATGACGGGATCGAGCGCGAAAGGGGTCGTGCGGCGATCTATGAATATGATTTCACCAAACACGATTCGCGCCAATATGCCGGCGGCATGCGCAATCCCAACGGCATGGATTTCAATCCGCGCACCGGCGAATTGTGGACCGTGGTCAACGAACGCGACATGCTCGGGTCCGACCTTGTGCCCGATTATCTGACCAGCGTGCCGTTGGGCGCAGAATATGGCTGGCCCTGGGTTTACTGGAAGAAATATCCTGATTGGCGGGTGAAAGAGCCAATGCCGCAGGACATGGTCGACTATGTGCGCAAGCCCGAATACGCGCTGGGCGTTCATGTCGCGCCGCTCGGTCTGGCATTTGCCCGCGGTGGCAATCTGCTGGGCCCGCGGTTTGCCAGTGGGGCATTCATTGCCGAACACGGGTCGTGGAATCGCAAGCCGCTGGCCGGATATGACGTGGTATTCGTCGGGTTTGACGATCGCGGCAATGTTCTGCCCGCGCCGCCGGTGCCGGTGCTGACCGGGTTTCTCAGCGGCGACGGGCGTGCCCATGGTCGACCGACTTGGGTCGCATTTGCCCGCGACGGCGCCTTGCTGATCAGCGATGATGTCGGCGGGGTGATCTGGCGCGTGGTCGCACCAGGGGCCACACCCGCCGCGCCGATCGTGGCGATCCCGTCGCGTGAACCGCCGCCGATCGGCAAAATGCCCGAGCATTTCACTATCAAGAAGGACGAGAACTCGGTTCTGAGCAAGCCGCAGCAATAAGGATCTAAAGTATGCGGCCCGCGCGCCCGGCGAGTTCGGTGACATAGTGCCATGCCACCCGGCCTGACCTGGCGCCGCGCCGCTTTGACCATTCGAGCGCGTCGGCGGGATCGAATTCCAGCGCATGATGCGCGGCATAGCCGGCGATGATCGCCAGGTAATCGTCCTGCGAACAGGCGTGAAAGCCAAGGCTCAGCCCGAAGCGATCGGCCAGGGCGAGCTGATCGTCGACCACGTCGCGTGGATTGATCGGGTCGTCCTGTTCGCGCATGTGGCGTTCCACAATCGCGCGGCGGTTTGACGTCACCGCCAGCCGCACATTGGCGGGCCGTGCCTCGACCCCGCCTTCCAGCCATGATCGCAACTTGCGCGGTCCTTCGCTGTCGCCGCTGTCAAAGCCGAGATCGTCGATGAACACCAGAAAGCTGCGCCGCTGTGCGCGCAACACGCCGAAAAGTGTCGCCAGCCCTTCATCGGCAGTGGCCTGCACCAGCGCGATCCGGCCGGGATAGGCCATCGCAGCGGACGCGACCGCCGCGCGCAAGAGCGCTGATTTGCCCATGCCGCGCGCGCCCCACAACAGCATGTCGTGCGCCGCTGCACCGGCGGCAAGCCGCTCGACGTTGGCGACGACTGCGGCCTTTTGTGCGTCGACACCCTTGATCAGGTCGAGCGCGGTGGCTTGCAACACCGGTACGGCCTGGGTCGTTGCCCCGTGCCAGACATACGCCGGATGGGCCAGCCAGTCGGTGGCCTGGGGGGCAGGGGGGGCGATCCGTTCCAGCGCGTCGGCGATGCGCTGCAAGACTTCGGTATGATCGGTCATGGCAGCCCCTTCACCCGACCAGCGCGGCGGTGTCGAGATCGTACAGCAGCGCGGCCCCGGCCATTGCCGCTGCTCCCAGCCCGCGCGCTTCGGGCGCGATGGTCCGGTTGAAAAACCGGGTGATGGCGGCCTTTTGCTCTGACCCGGTGGCGTGAACCTGCCGCACCAGTTGCCATCCGGCGACCGCGACCGCGCACATTGTCGCGAACGGCACCGATCCCGCCAGCTTGTCATCCAGGCTGGCATCCCCGCTCGCCATCCAGCTTGCCACGGCCGCCGCGTCGCGGGCCAGGGCCGCCAGCTCGGGGCTTTCAGCGCAATCGACCAGGATGTCGGCCAACAGCGCCTGGACCACGCCGCCATTGTCCAGGCCAAGCTTGCGCGTGACGAAATCGGCGGCCTGGATGCCGTTGGTGCCTTCATAAATCGGCGCGATGCGCGCATCGCGATAGAACTGCGCGGCGCCGGTTTCCTCGACAAAGCCCATGCCGCCGTGGATCTGGATGCCCAGGCTTGCCACCTCGCAGCCGACATCGGTGCCCCACGCTTTCAGCAGCGGCACCAGCGCCTCGGCACGCGCTTGCGCAGCGGCATCGCCCAGCGCACCGCGATCGACCTGACCGGCGGTGTAATACAGCAATGCACGCGCCGCCTCGGTCATCGCCCGCATGCGCAGCAGCATGCGCCGCACGTCGGGATGTTCGACAATCGCCACCGGTGCCTTGTCGGCACCGCCGGCGCGCGCCGACTGGATGCGGTCGCGGGCATAGGCACGCGCCTGTTGCAGCGCGGCCTCGGCAATCTGCACCCCCTGGCTGCCGACATTGATCCGCGCCGAATTCATCATCGTGAACATCGCGCGCAAGCCGCCGAATTCGTGCCCGACCAGCTCGCCCACGCAAGCGTCGTTGTCACCGAACACCATCACGCATGTGGGCGAGGCGTTGATCCCCAGCTTGTGTTCGATCGAGGCGCAGCGCACGTCGTTGCGCGCGGCAGGGTCGCCGTTGGCGTCGACATGGAATTTCGGCACGATGAACAGCGAAATCCCGCGCGATCCTGCCGGTGCCCCCGGCGTGCGCGCCAGCACGAGATGGATGATGTTGTCGGCCAGATCGTGTTCACCCCAGGTGATAAAGATCTTGGTGCCCTTGATCAGGTACTTGCCGGCGTGTTCGCCGCTGTCGATCGGGGTCGCGGTGGTGCGCAACGCGCCGACGTCGGATCCGGCCTGCGGCTCGGTCAGGTTCATGGTGCCCGACCATTCGCCGGAAATCAGCTTGGCCAGATACGTGTCCTTTTGCGCGCCGCTGCCGTGGTGATCGATTGCCTCGATCGCGCCCACGGTCAGCATCGGCAACAGGGCAAAGCCCATGTTGGCCGCGCCCAGCGTTTCCAGCACGCAGGTCGCCAGCGTAAACGGCAGGCCCTGTCCCCCATGATCCGGCGATCCGGCAACGCTGTTCCAGCCCTGTTCGACGAAGTCGCGATAGGCCATCGCAAAACCGTCCGGCACATCCACCGCGCCGTTGTCCCACCGGGCGCCTTGCGTGTCGCCAACGCGATTGAGCGGCGCCCATTCGCCGGCGGCAAGCTGGCCGATCCCTTCGGCAATCGCTTCGACCAGATCGGGTGTCGCGGCGGCAAAGCGGTTGCTGTGCGCCAGTTGATCGATCCCGGCGTTGACACGCATGGCCAGAACCTGATCGGCAGTCGGAGCGATGAAGGTCATCGTACAGTTTTCCTTGGCAAGCCTCTGGCGCCGGGCAGGCATTTGTTGTCGCGCCGTTTTCTGCAAAAAACCGGTTCCCACTTTTTTGCACGGCGCTCTATAGCGAAAGGCGATGTCCGCGACAAAGTCCAACTGCCTCTTGGCGCAAGGCGATGCGCTTGGCCCGGCTTTGGCGCGTGCGGCGCAAGTGCTTCGCGGCGGGGGCACGGTCGCCGTGCCGACCGAAACGGTCTATGGCCTGGCGGCCCGTGCCGACCGCGATGACGCGGTCGCAGCCATCTATCGCGCCAAGGGACGCCCCGATTTCAACCCCTTGATTGTCCATGTCGCCGACCTGCCGCAGGCAGAAGAACTGGCCCATGTCGATGCGGCGGCACGCATTCTGGTCGAGGCGTTCTGGCCGGGGCCGCTGACGCTCGTGCTGCCGCGCCGCGAGAATGCGGGTTTGAGCGCGGCTGTTTCGGCGGGATTGCCGACCGTGGCGCTGCGTTGCCCGGCGCATCCGGTGATGCGCGCGCTGATTGCCGAGGCCAGCCTGCCGCTGGCGGCGCCATCTGCCAATCGCAGCGGCGGGGTCAGCCCGACCAGTGCGGCGCATGTTGCCGCCTCGCTGGGCGACCGGATCGATCTGATTCTCGACGGCGGGGATTGCCCGCGCGGGCTTGAATCGACGATTGTGGCCATCCGCCCGGCCGGCGGTTGGACCGTGTTGCGGCCGGGGCCGATTGCGCGCGCCGATATTGCCGCGCTGCTCGGGCCGCGGGCCGAAATCACCGCAGCGGCCGGGATCGAGGCACCGGGGCAACTGGCCAGCCATTATGCCCCCGGCAAACCGGTCAGGCTCGATGCCGTCGCGGCGGCAGATGACGAATTCATGATCGGTTATGGCGCGGTGTCCGGCGATGTCACGTTGTCGGCCCCGGGCGATCTTGCAGAAGCGGCGGCACGCCTTTACGCCTGTCTGCATGCGGCAGCAGCGGCTGTGCAACCGCGCATCGCGGTAGCGCCGGTGCCGAAGCACGGTATCGGTGAAGCGATCAACGACCGGTTGCGCCGCGCCGCCGCCTGAAATTCGCTCTGCGTCGCGCGAAGGGCGGTCCGGTATCAGGGCTGGCAGGTCACGCGACCGGGCCCGGTGACACTGACATCGCAATGCGCGTTGCCGTGGACGGTGACCACGCCGGTTCCAACCACCGTCCCGGTAACCTGCCCATCGCTGGCGAGGTTTCCGCTGCCGGTTCCGGCCAGATCGATCTGGGCCCGGCCGGCGCTCAGTCCGGGCATGTCGGCCGTGCCGCTGCCGGCGAGGGTCAGGGAAAGCTTGTCGGCATGGCCGCTGCCGGTGAAACCGCCCGAGCCAAGCACTTCGACGTCCAGTTCTTGCGCCGCAATCTGCGTTACGGCGACTTTGCCTGCACCGCCGATCGTCACACCGACCGCCGCGCCGTTCAGCCGGTCACTCAGAATCGTTCCCGATCCGGCCAGGATGAGGTGATCGATGGCGGGGTCGGTGATGGTCACCGTCGCGGTGCCGCTGCCGACATTGGCATCGGGTTGGCGTCCGATGCCCAGCTTGCCGTCTTTCAGCACGAAACGCAGCGCGGCCACCGCGCGCGCATCGCCCGCGACGTGAATGGTCAGCTTGTCACCCGGCATGATGTGCACCGTGTCCGGGCCAAGCAGCGTGACTTCGCTGGCGCTGTGATCGGCCAGATCAAGACTGGCCAGCGGCTCACCGGTGTGGCCGTCGATCGACACTCGCGGATTGTCGCACCCGGCCAGCGTCAGCAGCCCGACCAGACCGATCGCGGCGAATATCGTTCTGGAGGGGCGGAGCATGGAATGCATGGACCTTTGACCGGCGTGCAGGGAATTGCGGGTCCGAAATTAGGGCACGGGCCACGCCAACGCAAGCGGGCCGCCGGAGAACCGGCGGCCCGCTGCATGGTCGGACGATTTTGCCGGATTCAGGCGGTTTCGTAGTACTTCGGCGCATGCTCGTTAAGGATCGCGAGGATCTTCTTGAGCGCGGCAGGTTCGTCGGTCTTTTCCATCGCGGCGAGTTCGCGGGCCAGCCGCGATGACGCCGCTTCAAAGATCTGCCGTTCGGAATAGGACTGTTCCGGCTGGTCATCGGCGCGGAAAAGGTCGCGGGTCACTTCCGCGATCGAAACGAGATCGCCGGAATTGATCTTGGCTTCATATTCCTGGGCGCGGCGCGACCACATCGTGCGCTTGACCTTGGGCTTGCCCTTGAGCGTGTCCAGCGCCTCGCGCAGTGTCTTGTCCGACGACAGCTTGCGCATGCCGATCGCTTCGACCTTGTTCACCGGTACGCGCAGGGTCATGCGTTCTTTTTCAAAGCGGAGCACGTAAAGCTCCAGCTTCATCCCCGCGATTTCCTCGTTCTGCAGTTCGACCACCCGGCCGACACCATGCTTTGGATAAACGACGTAGTCCCCAACATCGAAGGCAAGAGCCTTGGCTGCCATTGCATATCCTTTCGACGCGGCGGAACAGAGGCAGGTACGGTTACTGGGGCCATGCGCCAATGCCAATCCGGGCATTCACGCTGGCAGAATGGTTATCCCGGGCCCTTTGGGGAGAGGTCCGGCAAACGACCGTCTTACGCGCGGTCCAGCGAAATCCAGCGATCCGTTTGCCGTCTGTCCTGCCTGATTCGTGTTGAAACACGCCGGATGGAAAAACATGTACCCGACGCTTGGAAGGGCATATAGCAAGTCTGTAATAAAATTTCCAGTGGGCAGACCGCATGGATGTGGCCAAATTCGGTCATTTCCCGCAACCTAGCGGTGCGGGATCACAGATTCTTGCTGCTTGTCGGGTCATCGACCCCGCCGGCCGGCCGCAGGCGCCGGCTACGCAGTGATCAGTCGCCTTCGCCGGGTTCGGGCGAAAAGTACTTTTCGAACTTGCCCGCTTCGCCCTTGTGATCGTCGGCGTCGGCCGGCGCATCCTTTTTGGCGGTAATGTTGGGCCAGTCGGCCGAGTACTTGGTGTTCAGTTCAAGCCACTGTTCCAGACCGCTCTCGGTGTCGGGCAAGATCGCTTCGGCCGGGCATTCGGGTTCGCACACGCCGCAGTCGATGCATTCGCTGGGATTGATCACCAGCATGTTTTCGCCCTCGTAGAAGCAGTCGACGGGGCAGACCTCGACGCAGTCCATGAACTTGCACTTGATGCAGGCTTCGGTGACGACATAGGTCATGGTGGCAGTTGTCCTCGGATCTCTGTCTGGCGTTGCTGGTCGCCGTGCTAGAGGCGTGGGGGGGCACCCGTCAAGCCCGCCTCGTCATCAAGTTCTTCGCTACCGGGCTGTGCATTGGAATCGACATAGCGATAGCAGGCCAGTGCCTCGGGCGCGGGGCCGCGTCGCAGCGGGATTGCGATCACTTCGATCACCCGCACCATGCCACGGATCGGCAGCACCAGCACGTCGCCTGCGCGCACGGTGGCGCTGGCGCGCTCGATGCGCCGACCGTTGAGCCGGATGTGACCGGCAATCGCCCATTCCTGGGCAAAGCCGCGCGTGGCGGCAAGGCGCAGGAACCATAGCAGTTTGTCGATGCGAATGCCGCCCCCGGCAGCCGCCCCTTGCGCCGCAGCCGCCATCAGCGCAGCAACCCGGCCAGCGCGGCGAACGCGCCGGTGGCCGGACCTTGCACAACCGGTGGCGAAGCGGTGGCGCGCGGCGGGCGCCAGTCCCACAGCGGCGGCGCGATCGGACCCATGGCACCGACCGGCAAGGGGCGCGGCATTGCCACGCGAAAACCGTCGGCGCGCAGCAGCGCGGCATAGCCGGCGGTCGACAGGCCCATCGATCGCGCGCGCGACGGATCGAGAAACACCCTGCGCGCAGGTCCGCCCAGCCGGCGGCGGTGCGCCTCTTGCAACAGCTTGTCGGCAAGGTCGACGCGCAGCGCCTCTTTGCCCACCCGGCGATAGCCGACCGGCGCATCGCGTCCGGTGACCGTGGGCGGCAGCGTGTCTGGCGGCGCGGCGGGTGCAATCCCGCGCAACGCGGCCAGCCGCAGCCACAGCCGTACCGCGTCGGGCCGCAGCGCACCCGGCACGAACAGGTCGAGTCCGCCGATCCGCACGCCAAGTCGCCGCAGGCTGTCGCGCTGGCGCGGATCGAGCCGGTCGAGCCCCGATCCCTCACGCGCCAGAACCCCGCCGCCATCGACCAGCCGCAACAACAACGCGCGCAATTCGGGCCCCGACTCCGGGGCCTCGCCGGCCTGCGCAAGCCGCCGCACCGGCGCCAGTACAGTGTTGACGCGACCAACAAACCACGCCGCAATCGCATCGCGGACGCCCTCGCGCAGCGCCGGCGGCAGGCGGTCGAGTGCGGGATCAACCCGCAGGCGGGGTTCGAGCAGGCTGCGGCCGGATTCAAGCCGCGCCACCACGGTCTTGTCCCAGACCACACCTTGCCCGGTCAGCGTCAGGCCATCGGGCGCGGCGGCGGCCGCGATCAGGGCGGCGGCGCGCCTGGCAAACAGGCCGGGCAGATGGCGATCCGCCGCCGCCAACAGCAATTTGCGATCGGTGGCGCGGGCCAGCGGATCGACAACGAAGCGAAATCCTTCGAGGTGTCCGATGGGTTCGTCATCGACAATCACCGCGCCGGCCTCGGACAATCGCACCGGCAGCAGTTGCGCGTCGGTTCCCGCCTTGCGCATCAGCACGGTGGTGCGCCGGTTGACGAACCGCTCGGTCAGGCGGGCGTGGAGCGCATCGGACAGCCGGGTTTCCACCGCCCGCGCCCGCGCGGCCATTTCCTCGCGCGCCATGACCCAGTCGGGCCGTTGCGCGATATAGGCCCAACTGCGGATCGCGGCGATGCGCCCTTGCAGCGTGTGAATGTCGCCCGCCGGATTGTCGAGTTGCGCAATGGCCTGCGCGACATAGTCCGCGCCGAGATAACCCCGCCCCAGATCCTGCCATAGCCGGGCGATAAACCGCGAATGGGTTTCTGCGCCCTGCTGCCGGAAATCGGGCAGGCAGCACGCCTGCCAGAACCGCCGCACCGCGCCCTCGCCGCGTACCGATCCGGCGATGTCGGCATCGGCGGCGAGCAGTCGCAGCACCGACAAGTCGATTGCTTCTGGCGGGCTGGCCAACTCCGGACGCGGCGGCGGGCTGACCAGATCGGCGATCAGCGTGTCGAGCGAGGCAAAGCGCACGTCAGCCTCGCGCCAGAACAGCCGGGTCAGCGGGGCAAAGCGGTGTTCTTCGATCGCATAGACTTCATCGTCGGTAAATTCGGCGTTGTGCGCGCCCAGGCCGGCCAGCGTGCCGAATGTGCCGTCGCGCTGGTGCCGCCCGGCGCGCCCGGCGATCTGCGCCATTTCCGCCGTGGTCAGCCGACGCTGGCGATGCCCGTCGTATTTGGTCAGGCCGGCAAATGCGACATGATGGACATCGAGATTGAGCCCCATGCCGATCGCATCGGTGGCGACGAGGTAATCCACTTCGCCCGCCTGGTACATTGCCACCTGGGCGTTGCGGGTCTGGGGCGACAGTGCGCCCATCACCACCGCCGCGCCGCCGCGAAACCGCCGCAGCATTTCCGCCATGGCATAGACCTGTTCGGCGCTGAAAGCGACGATCGCGCTGCGCGGCGGGATGCGCGACAGTTTCCTGGCGCAAACGTGGCTCAGCGTTGAAAAGCGCGGCCGGCTGACAATCTCTGCCTCCGGCACCAGCGCGCGGATCATCGGTTCGAGCGTGGCCGAGCCGAGAATCATCGTCTCTTCGCGGCCGCGTGCATGCAGCAGCCGGTCGGTAAAGACATGGCCGCGTTCGGGATCGGCGGCCAGTTGCGCTTCGTCGATGCCGACAAAAGCCAGATCGGGCCGATGCGGCATGGCTTCGGCGGTGCATAGCAACCACCGCGCGTTTTTGGGCTCGATGCGCTCTTCGCCGGTGATCAGCGCGACTTGCGACGCGCCTTTGATCGCGACGACCCGGTCATAGACTTCGCGTGCGAGCAGACGGAGCGGAAAGCCGATCGCGCCCGATGAATGGCCGCACAGGCGTTCGATGGCGAGGTGGGTCTTGCCGGTGTTGGTCGGCCCCAGCACGGCGCGAACGGAACCCCGCCCATCGGCGGATCGGTCACCACGCAAGAATAGCTGGCCGGCCATGCCCGGAAATGTGGCGCGCCACCCGGACAAGTGCAAGCCGGCGCTAGGTCATTATCCCCGGCGCCGGCAAAAAAGATGGAAAGACAGGTCGCGGGAAGGCGATCAGCCGTCGTAATCGGCGCCCAGCGAGGTGTTGCGCACCGGCGCGGCGGCGGTGATGCGCAGCGCTTCGGCCGATTGGGACAACGAGCCGATTTCGTCGACCTGGTCGTCGTCGTCGGGCAGCACGCGCTGCAACGACTGGATCACGTTTTCCTTCAGGATCTTGGGAAACACGGTTTCCTCGGCAATTTCGCGCAAGGCCACGACCGGGTTCTTGTCCCTGTCGCGATCAATCGTCAGCTCTGCCCCGCCGGAAATCGCGCGGGCGCGTTCGGCGGCCAGCAGCACGAGATCGAAACGGTTGGAAACCTTGTCGACGCAATCTTCGACGGTAACGCGCGCCATCAGGGCACTCCGTATATTAAACCGGGAGGGGGAGGTGAACGCTGGCCAGTAAGCTGCCCGGGCCGCAGAGTCAAGGATTCGCGGGGTCAGTCTCCGCGCAGGTCATCGATCCAGTCCCTGGCCCAGACATACAAGTCATGGTTTTCAGTGTTGACGAAGCGGCGTGTCAGCGACGCCACCGTCAGCGCCCCGGTTGCGGTGATGGTCAGCGCCCATATCGTCCCGAGTGCGCCCGTGGCCAGATGCCACACCGCCAATATCGCCAGCGGGGCCATGACCACTGCCAGCCCGAGCCGCGCATACAAGAAATTCGCCAGAATCTGGAACAGCGCCGCCGCGACCGCAAGGCCCGCCAGCGCGCCCGGCAACGGATGCCAGTCGTGGGCCAGGCAAAGCCACCCGGCGCAGGCCGACCCCGCCGCCACCCCCGGCACAAAGATCACGACGTGCGCCAGTTTGCGCGCGGCAAACCACACCGCAATGAGCGCCGCGACCGTCAGCGTCCCCGCCGGCACTTTGCCAAGCATGGCCACCCACGGTTGCAACACCGGCGCCAGGCGGTCGATCGCATACCATAGCGGTTCCATCATCAGATTCCCGGTTGATGCGGTCAGACCCGCCACGCCGACCTCGTTCGTCCGACGCCCGCTCGTCCCGAGCTTGTCGAAGGACGCGCGCGACAGTCGCTCCAGGCGGTCTTTGCGCGGGTTGGGCGGGCCTTTCGCGCATCCTTCGACCAGCTCGGGATGAGCGGGATTGGAGGCTGAGGGCGTACCTTCTCGATTGCCGAGGCGACAGCACAGCCCGATCCGCAATGGACCTATTGGCGGTCGAGCGCGCCCAGCACCAGCGGCGCGTGTTCGGGCCGGCAGATCAGCAGGTCGGGCATATAAGTATCGCGCTGGTTGTAGATCAGCGGCGAACCATTGGCGCGGCTGGCGTGCAGGCCATGCGCCAGCGCGACAGCGACCGGCGCGCAGGAATCCCATTCGTACTGCCCGCCGGTGTGCAGATAGATGTCGGCCTGGCCCAGGATCACGGCCATCGCCTTGGCCCCGGCGCTGCCCATCGGGATCAGCTCTGCGTCCAGCGCCTCGGCCACGGCGATCGCCTCTTTGGCGGGCCGGGTCCGGCTGACGACCATGCGCAAACGTTCGGGGGCGGGGGGGACGACGACGGGCTGGTCGCTGCGCAGCACGAGGCCGGCACCCGGCAAGGCGACGGCGCCCAGTGTCGCCACGCCATCAACGGCAAGCCCGACATGGACCGCCCAGTCAGCGCGCGCTTCGCCATATTCGCGCGTGCCGTCGACCGGGTCGACAATCCACACCCGGCTGTGGTCCAACCGCTCGAAATTGTCCTTTTCCTCTTCGGACAACAGTGCGTCGTCGGGCCGGTTTTCGCGCAAGGCATGGCACAGGAACTGGTTGGCGGTGGCATCGCCCGCACTGCCCAGCGCCTTATGGTTGAGCACGCCGCAGTCGCGCACGGTGATCAGCAGGCGTCCGGTCACTTGCACCAGATGCGCGGCAAGAGCTGCGTCGGTCATTGCTGTTCCATTCGTCAGATTGTCGGCATCCAGTGGCCGAGGATGCGGTCGACGATCCGTTCGGCGGCATCCTCGGCCGCTTCGCGCGTGGTATCAATCCGTATTTCCGGGCGCTCCGGCGCTTCATAAGGGCTGTCGATACCGGTGAAGTTCTTCAAATTGCCCGATCGCGCTTTCTTGTAAAGCCCCTTCACGTCGCGCCGTTCGGCCTCTTCCAAGGGGGTATCAATGAACACTTCGACGAATTCGCCATCCGGGATCATCGCCCGCACCATATCGCGTTCGGCGCGGAACGGGCTGATGAACGCGGTGATCACGATCAGTCCGGCATCGGTCATCAGCCGGGCGACTTCGCCGACGCGGCGGATGTTTTCGATGCGGTCGACCTCGGTAAAGCCCAGATCCTTGTTAAGCCCGTGGCGCACGTTGTCGCCATCGAGCAGAAACGTGTGCTTGCCCATCGCGTGCAGCTTTTTCTCGACCAGATTGGCGATGGTCGATTTGCCCGAACCCGACAGGCCGGTAAACCACAGCACGCGCGCGGTCTGGCCCTTCAATCCCGCCCGCGCGTCGCGCGTGACATCCAGCGCCTGCCAATGCACGTTCTGCGCGCGGCGCAGGCTGAAATGCAGCATGCCTGCGGCAACCGTGGCATTGGTGATCTTGTCGATCAGGATAAACCCGCCGAGCGTGCGGTTGTCGGCATAGGCCTCGAACACCAGCGGCTTGTCGGCGGTCAGTTCGACCACGCCGATCGCGTTGAGGTCGAGCGTCTTGGCCGCCATGTGTTCCATGGTGTTGACGTTGACGACATATTTGGGGGACTGCACCGTGGCCGAAACGGTCTGCGTGCCCAGTTTCAGCCAATAGGCGCGGCCGGGGATCAACGCCTCATCGTTGAGCCAGACCAGCGTCGTTTCGAACTGGTCGGCGACTTGCGGGGGGGCATCGGCGGGCGCGATGACGTCGCCGCGCGAACAGTCGATTTCGTCGGCCAGGCACAGCGTGACCGATTGGCCGGCGACTGCCTCGTCAAGATCGCCGTCGAGCGTGACAATCCGCGTAACCGTGCTGGTCTTGCCCGACGGCAACACGCGAATGGCATCGCCGGGCCGCACCGATCCGGTGGCGATCAGGCCGGAAAAGCCCCGAAAATCCAGATTGGGGCGGTTAACCCATTGCACCGGCAGACGAAACGGCCGGTCGCGGTCGAGCGCGGCGCTGACTTCGACGGCTTCGAGATGGTCGACCAGCGTCGGGCCGGTGTACCACGGCATACTGGCCGACCGGGTGGTGATGTTGTCGCCCTTGAAGCCCGAAATCGGCATCGCCGTAAAGCTGTCGATGCCGATCGAGCGCGCAAATTCGGCGTACGCGCGCACGATTGCATTGAACGTGCCCTGGTCGTAGCCGACGAGGTCCATCTTGTTGACCGCCAGCACCACGTTGCGGATGCCGATCAGGTGGCACAGGTACGAATGGCGCCGGGTCTGCACCAGCACGCCCTTGCGCGCATCGACCAGGATCACCGCCAGATCGGCGGTCGAGGCGCCGGTGATCATGTTGCGGGTGTACTGTTCGTGCCCCGGACAATCGGCGACGATGAACTTGCGCGTTTCGGTGTTGAAAAAGCGATAGGCGACATCGATGGTGATGCCCTGCTCGCGCTCTGCCGCCAGCCCGTCGACCAGCAGCGCGAAATCGATCGCCTGGCCCTGCGTGCCGACCTTTTTCGAATCCGCTTCCAAGGCAGCGAGCTGATCCTCGAAAATCATTTTCGAATCATACAGCAACCGGCCGATCAGCGTCGATTTGCCGTCATCCACGCTGCCGCAGGTGATGAAGCGCAACATGGTCTTGTGCTGGTGGACATCGAGATAGGCGTCGATGTCGCGCGCAATCAGGTCATCGACGACATAGACCGCGTCATCCTGCGTGATCTGATCGGTCATCAGAAATACCCCTGCTGCTTCTTCACTTCCATGCCCGCGCCGCCGGCGTCCTTGTCGATCGCGCGACCCTGCCGTTCGCTGGTGGTGGTCAACAGCGTTTCCTGGATCACTTCGGGCAAAGTCGCGGCCGTGCTCTCGACCGCTCCGGTCAGCGGATAGCAGCCCAGCGTGCGAAACCGGATCGAGCGCATGACCGGCTCTTCGCCCGGGCGCAGCGGAAAGCGGTCGTCATCGACCATCAGCAGCATGCCGTCGCGTTCCACCGTCGGGCGCATGTCGGCGAAATACAGCGGCACGATCGGCACGTCGTTAAGGTGGATATATTGCCAGACGTCAAGCTCGGTCCAGTTCGAGATCGGGAAAACCCGGATCGACTCGCCCTTGTTCAGCTTTGCATTGTACAGATTCCACAGCTCTGGCCGCTGGTTCTTGGGGTCCCAGCCATGGCTGGCGGTGCGAAACGAAAAGATCCGCTCTTTGGCGCGGCTCTTTTCCTCGTCGCGCCGCGCGCCGCCGAACGCCGCGTCAAAGCCCCATTTGTCGAGCGCCTGTTTCAGCCCCTCGGTCTTCCACATGTCGGTGTGCAGCGCGCCGTGGTCGAACGGGTTGATGCCGCGCTCTTTGGCCTCGGGGTTTTGGTACACCAGCAATTCCATGCCGCTATCGCGCGCCATGCGGTCGCGCAACTTGTACATTTCGCGGAATTTCCACGTCGTATCGACATGCAGCAGCGGGAACGGCGGCGGCGAGGGATAGAACGCCTTGCGCGCCAGATGCAGCATGACCGCGCTGTCCTTGCCCACCGAATAGAGCATGACCGGGTTGCGCGCCTCGGCCACCACTTCGCGCAGGATGTGGATCGCCTCGGCCTCAAGCCGGGCAAGGTGAGTCAGCGTGGAGCGGTCGGACATAGTTTCATTCGTGCCTGTGCAAAGGGACTATCGCGAGATCGCCCGCGACGCGACGCCGATAACCTCCCATATGGGAGCAAAATTCTTGACCCTCGCCTGCAGCAATGCGAAACCTGCTGTACGAAGGCCCCCATCCCCGCCGTCATCCCGGACTTGATCCCGGATGACTGTAAGGGTGAGGCTGGCGCGCCCGTTATGAGACCCCGGCACTATGGCTGCCCTTTCCGCCGACCATCGCGAACTGTTCCTGCCGCTGATCGAGGGCATTCACGAAAGCCCGCCGTTCGGGGTGTTCATGCGCAACCTGGTGGCGCGGATGGTTGCGCGCCGGGCGTTCATGATCATCACGCTGGCCAATGCGGCGCCGGAACAGGCGCCTTCGGTCATCCACGTCGCCGCGCCGCGCGCCGCGCAGGAAGACCCGATCGATTTTCGCCGGCTCGACGCCTTGCGCCTGCATCCTTACGGCGCGCTGCGGCCGGGGCGGATCTATGCGCTCGATGAAATGCTCGATTACGACAATCGCGCGCAATTGGCGGTGCAGCGCGCGGCGCTGGCCGACATGGGCATTCGCTATGGCCGGTGGCTGCGCGTGTCGGCCGGCGGCGCGGCCGATGCCTGGCTGGTGCTGGTGCGCGAGCGCGAGGATTTCAGCGGGTCTGCGGTGGCCGTGCTCGATGCCGTCGCAGCACACCTGGCCGCCGCATTGCGCACGCTTGCTGCGCTGATCGACCAGCGGCTGCAGACGGCATTGGCCACGGCGGCGCTCGGTCGGCTGGGGGTCGGGCAACTGGCATTCGATGGCGAAGGCCGCGTCATGGCCGCCGACCGGGTTGCCGAAGCGGCGGTGACGCTGGTGCCGGAACCGGGCGGCAGACCGGGACGGCGCCTGCAATTGCGGCCCGACGCGGCGCGCAGGTTCGAATCGGCCAGCGCCGCGCTGGCCCGCGATCCGCAAGCCCTGGCCCAGGTACTCCGCATCGATGAAGCACGCGGCATAGACCTGTTGCTGCGCCGATCCGACCTGATGCTGTCAGAGCCCAGCGCGCGCCCGGCGGTGATCGGCGTGCTGCGCGATGCGTCCCGCGAACCGGCGCGATCGGCGATCCGCACGCTTGCCGCGCGCCACGGCCTGTCTGCCAACGAAGCGGCATTGGCGCATGCGCTGTCGCTGGGCGAAAGTCTGGCCGACGCCGGCGCCCGCCTGCACCTGACCGAAGCGACCGCGCGCAATTATTCCAAGCGGATCTATGCCAAGACCGGCGCGCGCGGGCAGGCCGATCTGGTCAGGATCGTGCTGACCGGACTCAGCCCCTTTGCCTAAGCAGGGATTCGCAGCTTATCCAACGGAACCGGCATGCGCTCTTCATTGAGGGCGTCGACGGCGTTATGGATGGCTTGCTCGAGCGCGTCGGCATCGACGAAGGTTTTGTGGGCGAGATG
>Ga0116227_10001371_pt1 | contig 54027 bp, 58 predicted proteins | sample S1TSphgellanicum_FD_89693 | JGI IMG/M metagenome (GOLD analysis project Ga0116227, IMG submission 89693) | Host-associated microbial communities from peat moss isolated from Minnesota, USA - S1T2_Fb - Sphagnum magellanicum MG | ecosystem: Host-associated > Plants > Peat moss > Unclassified... | reverse complement strand
AGTTTTAGATTTGATATTTAACAGAATTTATTTTTCTTTGCACTGAAATTATTAATCATTAAACTATAAGACTATGTCTGATATCGCTTCAAGAGTAAAAGCTATAATCGTAGAAAAATTGGGAGTTGACGAAAACGAAGTAACCCCGGAAGCTAGCTTCACCAATGATCTTGGTGCAGATTCTTTAGACACCGTGGAATTGATCATGGAATTCGAAAAAGAATTCAACGTGGCTATCCCTGACGATCAGGCTGAAACTATTGGTACAGTTGGCCAGGCTGTTGCTTACCTTGAAAAAAACGTTAAATAAACTCCTTAACTTTACTGATGGAGTTTAAAAGAGTTGTTGTAACCGGGCTTGGGGCACTTACTCCAATTGGCAATAGCGTTCCTGAATATTGGGAAGCGTTGATCAATGGAGTGAGTGGCGCTGCGCCTATTAAGAGTTTTGATACGTCGAAGTTCAAAACTAAATTTGCGTGCGAAGTAAAAAACTTTGACGCAGATGCCTTTTTGGGCAGAAAAGACGCCAGGAAACTGGATCCCTTTGTTCAATATGCCCTATATTCAACCGAAGAAGCCGTAAAAGATGCCGGTCTGGATTTCAGCACGCTGGATACCAGCCGTATTGGCGTTATCTGGGGTTCAGGTATCGGTGGTTTAAAAACGTTTTTAGATGAGATCACCAATTTTGCCAAAGGCGATGGTACCCCTCATATAAACCCGTTCTTTATCCCTAAAATGATAGCTGATATTGCCCCGGGCCATATCTCTATTAAATACGGCCTTCGCGGACCGAACTTTACCACCGTTTCTGCCTGTGCTTCATCCAACAACGCGCTTATTGATGCCTTTAACTATATCCGTATGGGTAAGGCCAATATGTTTGTTACCGGTGGATCTGAAGCTATCATAAACGAAGCAGGTATAGGTGGTTTCAACGCTATGCATGCCCTTTCAACACGTAACGATGATCCGGCAACGGCATCTCGTCCGTTTGACCTGGACCGTGATGGTTTTGTGGCTGGCGAAGGTGCAGGTACCATTATTTTAGAAGAACTTGAGCACGCTAAGGCCCGAGGCGCTAAAATTTATGCTGAAATGGTTGGCGGCGGCATGAGTGCCGATGCTTACCACATGACAGCCCCACACCCCGACGGACTTGGAGCAGCCATCGTAATGAAGGAAGCTTTGCGCGATGCCGGTTTAAAACCTGAGGATATTGATTATGTGAATGTTCACGGCACATCAACTCCGATAGGCGATCCGCAGGAAATAAAAGCGATTGAGAATGTTTTTGGCGACCATGCTTATAACCTTAATATTAGCGCAACCAAATCAATGACCGGGCACTTATTAGGTGCAGCGGGCGCTGTTGAGGCTATTGCTACTATAATGGCCATGAAACACGGTATCATCCCACCAACGATAAACCATTTTACTGACGATCCGGCGTTCGACCCAAGGATCAACTTTACATTTAATACTGCCCAGAAAAGAGAGGTGAGGGTGGCCCAGAGTAATGGGTTTGGCTTTGGCGGTCATAATGCTTCTGTGATATTTAAAAAATTAGAAGATTAAAAGCTAGATGCCTATAAGTCGTTTTTACAAACTTTACTTATCGCCTAACAGAAAATATGTAAAAGTGTTAAAGAATTTGCTCGGTTTTGTACCGGGCAATTTATCTTTATACAGGCTGGCTTTTCGCCATAAATCTGTAGCTCAAAACATAAAAAAAGGGGTAAAGAACAGTAATGAACGCCTTGAATTCCTGGGCGATGCTGTACTGGGCAGCGTTGTTGCCGAGGTTCTCTTCAAATTATATCCTTACGAAGATGAAGGTTTTTTAACCGAGTTGCGCTCAAAAATAGTGAGCCGTGTAAACCTTAACCAGCTTGCCCGTAAACTTGGCTTTGATAAACTAATTGAGTTTGACAGCCGTGCGCTAAACTCATCAAGGCAGGGTTCCTTATTGGGCGATGCATTTGAGGCCTTAATAGGCGCGGTGTACCTGGATAAGGGCTACGACTTTACCCGCAATTTTTTGGTGAACCACATCATCAAATCACACATCGATATCCACAAGCTGGAGCAAACCGAAACAAACTTTAAGAGCAAACTGATTGAATGGTGCCAGCGTCACAGCAAGGACATCACCTTCGACCTTGTGAACAACACCGAGGGCGAGAATGTAAAACTATTTACCGTACAAGCCAGTGTAGACGGTGATGTAGTGGGCCTCGGAAAAGAATTCAGCAAAAAGAATGCAGAGAAATTGGCAGCTGAAAGAGCTTGTGAAACGTTAGGGATATAAGCCTCGTTAACCGTTCCAATATGTTTCCCAATCACTCTTATTTGTAATTTCCGTATAGGTAATCCGTCTTACATAACGCTCCAACTTCTCAGCGGTGTTTTTAACGGGAGTAATTATTGTTTGAGAATCTGGACTATCAAGTGAAGCTTTAATTATCACTTCTTCATTTTTGGTATATAATCCAAATTCACGATTATTGAACCATTTATTATTCTTTTTGTCAGGATGAAATGCGTCATGATGAAGCATTGCAAATAATTTCGTGTTTTTTAAAAAATTATTATTATTATCATAAAACATAACTGAAAGTGCTGCAGCAATACCATCCTTTTCAATTAATAATGATGCATAATGCTGTTTATCTTTCGATAGTTTTCTTTTTAACTCTTTTTTATAAATGAACCCGGATTCAATGGTTTTATGATAAGCGAGTTCAAAAACCGTTTTATCCCAATCATATTTGTCCGCGCAAAGAAGCACAGCCCGATGTATGGTATCTAATATGATTTGGTTCTGTTCGTTTGGTTTTTTTGTCCAATATTTATCCTTATCAAAAGCTGTATTCAAGCTTAATATACTTCCAAAAAAACCGAAAATGCGATCTTCATTTTCAAGAGTTATTGAAATTCTTGTAGTTCCCTTTGGTTTATAACCGTTAAAGAAATCTACATAAATATTTGAAACAAGGTTTTGGCGAATGGTAAATTCCTTTTCCCATGAATCATTATTAGAAAAATAGTAAAGCGTAATATCAGAAAAGCTATAGCCCATGATTATATCAAATACCTAATATAAATAATCTTTTGTTCTGCCAGCGGTCTTTTATCGACTATTACTCCCCCTTCAGGGGGCAGGGGGGTTAATATAACTTTTCCATCGGCATATCATTCTTATGCTCCTTAAAATACTCGAAGTATTTTTTAATGTGGGTAATCAGTTCGTAATCGTTCCATGCCTTTATATCTTCCGGTGAGGGACTATATTGCTGCATAAATTTCACTACATCGCTATCGGGCAAAGCGGTAACCTGTTTTACCAGTTGGGGGGTATATCGCTTACGCACACTGTTTGCCTCCATCTCGTCTTTTGAGAATTTAATAAAATGGCGCTCATTCTTCGCGTCGCGACTAAACAGTTCATACAGCCCGGTTATCGGCGAACCGCCAAAAGGGTTAAATATCAATGCGGGTGGCTTACCATCAAAGTATAAACCTTTGCTCCGGTACGTATTTACCACATCGTTTAATTCCTGCTGGGTACTTTTGTCTTTTATGTTCACCTGATCCAGGTGGATCACGGGCTGCATATATATAAATATATCTTCGGGTCCGTCAATAACTTGTTTCTGATCGGCAAACCCATTCTTGCTGAATAGCAACGTATCGCCTACAGAAGTTTTGATGTTAAAACCGCCGAGTTCATCGCTCATCATTAGTACGTGGGTTTTCAGGTCGGTAACAACGGCCTGCGCCAATCGTTCCGTATTACCTTTTTTGCATACTACACCTTTAACAGTAAGCGCCTGCTGCTGCGCATGAACTATAAATGGCAGGCAGTAGAAACCTGTTATCAGAAAATATATTTTTAAACTATTCAGCGTCATCCGTAATTAAAGGGCAAAGTTAATGATTGTGGCTTAGATCAGCAGGTAATAATAAACGGACGGATAGCGGTGTTATTACTATACCCATGATTTGAAACAGGCAACCACTCACTACTCTCCACTCACTATTCACAAAATTACTATCTTTGCGCATGATAAAATCGATGACAGGGTATGGAATTGCTACTTCCGACTCAGGCAGTACAAAATATACCGTTGAGATAAAATCCCTGAACAGTAAGTTCCTTGAGCTTGCCCTTCGCTTGCCGAAAATATTTTCTGATAAAGAGTTCCAGCTACGTAACGACTGCAATAAGCAGATAGAACGTGGAAAAGTGAATTTATCCATAACCGTTGAACAGCAAAATGGCGCTGCCGTACGTGCCGCCGGCATTGATACGGAATTATTGAAAAACTACTATAATCAGTTAAAAGCTGTTAGTGATGATTTATGCGAACCAACTACTAACTTATTGCAACTAGCTTTAGGCCTGCCCGAAGTTGTTAAATATGATGAGGAAACCGTATCAGAAGATGAATGGAAACTGGTTGAAAAAACCTTTAACCAGGCTTTAGCAGCTTTCCAGCAGTTCAGGACCGATGAGGGTAATGTATTAGAGGGCGACCTGAAATACCGCATCAACATTATATTACAAAACCTGGCATTGGTTGAAATTGAAGAGCCGAAACGTGTGCCGGTGATTCGCGAGCGCCTGAACCAGTTTTTATTGGAAGCTACCAATCGTGAGGCTATCGACCAGAACCGCTTTGAGCAGGAACTGATCTACTATATTGATAAGCTGGATATCACCGAAGAAAAAATAAGGCTTAAAACCCATTGCGAATATTTCATCGAGACATTAAAAAATGCCGATGCTAATGGTAAAAAACTGGGCTTTATAGCACAGGAAATAGGCCGCGAAGTAAATACCCTGGGCTCAAAAGCTAATGATGCCAACATGCAAAAGCTGGTGGTAGGCATGAAAGAAGAACTCGAAAAAATCAAAGAACAATTATTGAATGTACTATAATCATTGAGTCATTGGTCATTAAGTCATTAGTCATTTGGCTGATGTAAAGTATAATGACTCAATGACCAATGACTCAATGACAAATATCTAATGACCAAGGAAGGCAAACTCATCATATTTTCGGCGCCATCGGGGGCGGGTAAAACTACTATTGTACACCACCTGCTATCAAAAATGGATGAACTGGAATTTTCTATATCGGCAACCACCAGGCCCGCGCGCGGCGAGGAAAAAGATGGTACAGACTACTACTTTATAAGCAAGGAAGATTTCCTGCACCGAATTGCCAAAAAAGAATTTGTTGAGTTTGAGGAAGTTTACTCAGGCACTTTCTACGGTACATTGCGTACCGAGATTGAGCGCATCTGGGCAAAAGGCAAAACTGTAATATTTGATATTGATGTAGAAGGCGGCCTACACCTTAAACGCAAATACGGCAACCAGGCGCTGGCCATATTTGTACAGCCTCCATCGTTAGAGGTATTGATTGAGCGACTGACCGGTCGAGGCACTGACAGTCCCGAAAAATTAAAAGAGCGTTTTGCCAAAGCAGAAAAAGAACTAAACTATGCTCCGCGATTTGATGTCATCCTTAAAAATCATGAACTGGGCGTTGCTTGTGCCGATGCAGAAAAGTTGGTAAAGGATTTTATAGTTAAATAAATTTTAGCGATATTACTGTCGCAATATTTACTGCCCACCGTTAACTGCATACTGATGAAAATAGGGTTACTATTCGGCTCATTTAATCCAATACACATCGGTCATTTAATTATAGCCAATTACATGGCCAACTATACCGACCTCGATAAAGTTTGGCTGGTAGTTTCACCCCAAAATCCACTAAAAAAATACGGCGACCTGATCAATACTTACGACAGGCTGGAGATGGCTAAACTGGCCACTGAAAACTCCCGCAACCTGGCCGTAAGTGATGTGGAACTTAAACTTCCGCAACCATCTTATACTATCGATACCCTTACCCATCTGAACGAAAAATATCCTGAGCACGAGTTCGCGCTCATTATGGGGTCGGATAATCTGGTATCGTTGCCAAAATGGAAAAACTTCAAATTGATACTGCGCGATTACCGCATATACGTATATCCACGCCCGGGCTATGAGAATGCCGAATACGCCTCCCACCCGTCCGTAACTATTACCATGACCCCGCAGATGGAGTTATCTGCAACCTTTATTCGTAAATCATTATCGGAGAAAAAGGATGTGCGTTACTTTGTCCCTGACCCGGTTTTGGAGTTCATTGAGAACAAGAATTTGTACGGAAAGATTAAGTAAATTATACCTTTTAGCATAATATTTAAAAGTCGTATATTTATAATTATAAAAGGAGGTGAGTATGCTTACTAAGGATAAGGTGAAAGAACTTGTTGACCACATGCCAGAAACATTTTCTGTTGATGATATCGTGGGAGAGATCATTATATTGCAAAAAATAGAAATGGCAAGGAAGCAAATTGAAGACGGTATTTTTTTAACTGAAGAAGAATTTGATAAAGAAATCGATCAGTGGGACTAAAGATTGTCTATTCTAAAATCGCCCTTCAGGATTTAAGAAACATTTATGATTATATCCGCCGTGATTCTTTTCATTATGCAAAAAAGGAAAAAGAACTAATCCAATCAACCATACGAAAACTCAAATTACACCCATTATTGGGCAAAAGATTTGAAAAATCCACTGATGAATTTACCCGGGAACTAATCTTTAAAAACTACCGGATTATTTACGATGTACTTCCTGACGATCAAATAAATATTCTAACCATCCACCATCACTCCCGCCTCATTACGAACAACCCCGCTTTTAAGAAAGCCGAATAAAATTTATCTTTGCTGCTGTGAGCGAGAAAACAATACTTAAACTGCAGCTGCCTACTGATCCTATCTGGGTTACCAACGTGGTAGAAAGCAATATTGAAGAAATTTTAACCGACCATGCTTTCTGCGAGCAAAAGGCCGCCAGTAATGCTATTACCCTCATCGTTCAAAATCATAACCTGTCTGATCTAGTACAGGAGATGATTGCCCTGGCGCAGGAAGAAATGGACCACTTTAAACGAGTACACGATATTATATTACAGCGTGGTTTTGTACTGGGCCGCGAGCGTAAGGACAATTACGTTGGCGAACTGCAAAAATTTATGAAGAAAGGCGGCAGTCGTACCGATCAGTTAGTTGACCGCCTCTTATTTTCAGCCATGATAGAGGCCCGCAGCTGCGAGCGCTTTAAAGTACTGTCAGAAAACATAAACGACGAGGAATTATCTGCGTTTTATTATGAACTGATGGTAAGCGAGGCTACACATTATGCCACCTTCATCCGCCTGGCTAAAAAGTATGCCGGTGATATTGATGTAGACAAACGCTGGAAAGAATACCTTGAGCACGAAGCTATAGTGATACAAAACTACGGTAAAATGGAACGCATTCATGGATAGGGAATTAATTCATGATTCCTAGCCATCTTCTAATCTTCCTATATTAAACACCTGGCCGTAAACCAATAAATTCGGTTAAGAAAATTTTCATCGGCACAAAATCCCTGTTCGCCGATACATAAAATTATAAGCCCAAAAGTATCCTGACTTTTATAATATAATTCAAAGCTATTTTTTGAACTAATTATATGATATGGAACGCAAGCACTTTTTTAAATTAAAGGCATTTACTGTGACTTCCGGCACGGGCATTATGCTAACAGGCAATTGTAAAACGGAATCGCCCGCTGTAATTGCAAGCTTTGCATCTACAAAATTTACTACCACGTAAAACAATATTGATCAAAAAGTATACCCAACCCCCTGTTTTCATAATTAATGTTTAGTGAAGAGCGCCTGTAGCAATACAGGCGCTTATTTAAGTTAAATCCCCTTTATAATGATATTCGGCACTAAATGTAAATCGCTTTTTATCAGCCTCATCTCTCTTTTTGTTTTTGCAGCTACTAAAAGCCAGGCCCAAACCGGTAGTTTAGGCGATCCTGTAGTGCATATTACATTTGGTGCAGGCACAAGCACACATGCAGGTGCATTACCAGCCGATTCGGGTACTACCAGCTACACTTATTCGAGTGCGGATTTCCCTATCGACGGTTCATATACCATTGAAAACACAACAGCGGGCGCAGGTAACGTATGGTGGAGCACAACCGACCATACGGGCAACACAGGCGGTTACATGATGATAGTAAATGCCAGCTACGCCAAAACAGATTATTTTTATAAACGCGAGGTGGATGGATTATGCGGTGGAACTACCTACCAGTTTTCGGCATGGGCAGGTAACTTGCTCAGGAGCCAGGATGATAGTCCGCCGAATATAACCTTTGCTATACTGCAAACAGATGGTACAACGGTTATTCAAAGTTTCGCCACCGGGTCAATAGCGCTTTCGCCATCAGGCTTCAAATGGGTACAATATAAATTTAATTTCACGCTGCCCGCAGGCACATCCAATGTGATCATTAAAATGACGAATAACAGCAATGGGGGCGCACCAGCCAACGATCTTGCTTTGGATGATATAACCTTTAGCCCGTACGGCCCGGCGCTTGTAGCCAGCTTTAACTTAGCTGCATCAACCACTACCGAAACAGAATGCGCTGGCCAAACGCAACCCTATGCCATGACCGTTCCTGCGGTTACCGGCTATACCAGCCCGGCCTACCAATGGCAGGTAAACACAGGCAGTGGATGGTCAGATATAGCCGGGGCTACAACATTATCATACACTGCCAACCCCACAACAGCGGGCACCTATCAATATCGTTTAGCGAGCGCTGAATCAACCAATATTGGTTCCCTCAGCTGCCGCATCGTATCAAACGTATTAATGCTGGTAGTCAATACGGCTGCTACATCATCGGCAACGGCAACTTCTCCCTTGTGTGTGGGCAATACTTTAAATTTAACCAGTACCAGCGGCACAAGTTATAAATGGACGGGGCCTAATGGCTTTACATCAACATTACAAAACCCATCCATTACCAATATAACTGCAGCGGCAGCGGGTGTTTACACAGCAACGGTTACAACGGGTAATTGCAACTCCACGGCCACGACAACGGTAAACGTTTATGCACAGCCAGTAGCCGATGCAGGTGCCGACGTTACTATCTGCTCGGGAGAATCCACCACATTAAATGCCTCTGGCGGTTTAACTTATAGCTGGTCGCCGACAACGGGTTTGTCAGACCCTACCATAGCCGATCCGATTGCCAGCCCAACAGATACCACAGCCTACGTGGTTACGGTAAGCAACAGCAATGCCTGTACCTCAAAAGATACCGTAATTGTAAACGTACAGCAAAAACCTAAAGCTAATGCCGGGCCTGATAAGGTGATGACCCAGGGCCAATCGGTAACGCTTAATGGCAAGGCCAGCGGCTCAAACGTGAGTTATTACTGGACACCAAATGAATATCTCAGCAGCAACACGGTGCTTAATCCAGTTGCTACCCCGCCTGATGATATTACCTATACGCTGCACGTAACATCAAACGTTGGCTGCGGTACCGAGGCAACCGATGACGTTTTTGTGCGCGTCTACAAAAAAATTACCATCCCCAATACATTTACCCCCAATGGCGATGGTATTAACGATACCTGGGACATAACAGCCTTAAGCACCTACCCAACAGCCACCACACAGGTATTTAACCGTTACGGCACCGAAATATTTAAAAGCATAGGCTATTCCACTCCGTGGGATGGCAGATTCAATGGCCAAAATATACCTATGGGCACGTATTATTATAAGATAGACCTGAAGAACGGGAATATTTTTTCGGGATGGCTATTGGTGGTGAGGTAGTTGATTTGGTGAGTGGTGAGCAGTAAATGGTGAGTAGGGAAATACGCCACCCGCCCGTTCAAGCGTCCACGCTTGAATGAAAGCAATTACGAGCGTCCACGCTCGCTAATAAAGCATAAAAAATTGAGCGTGGACGCTCATAAAAACTTAAGTCCAAGCGTGGACGCTTGAACTGGCGGTAGTATAAAGATTGCGCTCTATTTTTATATTTGTTTTATGAGCCATGAGATACATATATTTTTAGGAACAGTTTGCATTGCAGAAGAATCAACTCAAAAATATCCTGCAGGAGAAAAGCATGCCATTTTATTTTATCTCAAAGAGGCAAAGGATTCAGAATACAATCATTATAAAGCAAAAGAAATTATTACAAAGCAGGGGTTCGATAACGTAGAATTTACCAAGGCCGGGAAGTTACATCCTGATAAAATGGCAACAGATGAACAAAAAAGGAATTATGAGAATGCTATAGAATCAGGATCGACATTAATTTTATATACTGAGCCTATTTTAAATTAACCTATTCCTCCAAAACAAAATGTGCAGATGTTTCATCAACATCTGCACACCTGCAATCTGCATCTCTGCACATTAAATAATCTATAATTTTATTTCTTCGTCTTTTGATGAGAAGAAGTGGAACTCCGCTATCTGGTAAGCGGGATTACTTTTTACTTTTATCCACTGGCCATATTTGAAATACCATTTCATCTGGCGGTTGATAAGGCCTTTTTTAATATAGGCTTCAATGTAGGGGTGCACGCAAAGCGTAATATTTTTTTCGTTTTGCTCATCCAGAATATAATTGAAGTTGTTTTCAATGTCATCTATGAGCAAAATAGTTGGCCTTATGGTTCCTGTTCCACCACAAGCCGGGCAAACTTCGTTAGTAACGATGTTCATTTCAGGGCGTACGCGCTGACGGGTGATCTGCACCAGTCCAAATTTGCTTGGAGGCAAAATGGTATGCTTGGCCCTGTCGTGCGCCATTTCGGCCCTTAAAAAATCAAAAAGATCTTTACGGTTAGTTGGCTTGTGCATATCAATAAAATCGATCACTACAATACCACCCATATCGCGCAGGCGCAGCTGGCGGGCTATCTCTTTGGCAGCCTCCTTGTTCACCTGAAAAGCGTTCTCCTCCTGGTTTTCCTTACTGGCTGTACGGTTACCGCTGTTCACGTCAATAACGTGCAACGCTTCGGTATGCTCAATTACCAGGTAAGCGCCACCGGCAAGATTCACCGTTTTGCCAAAAGCTCCTTTTATCTGCTTATCAACACCAAAATGTTCGAACAATGGTTCCTTATGCTTATGCAGGCGGACAATGTTCTCCATATCGGGCGATATCTCATGGATATAAGAGCGTACTTCCTCAAACATCGCGTTATCATTAACGGTGATGCCCTGGAAATCGGCGTTCAGCAGATCGCGCAAAATAGTTGAGGTACGGCCAATTTCGCCAAGTACCTTTTTAGCAGGCTCAACTGATGGCAAACGGGTAACAAATGCTTCCCATTTTGATACCAGGTCGAGCAGGTCCTTTTGCATTTCGGCTACGCCCTTACCCTCAGATACGGTACGTATAATTACCCCAAAATGCTTTGGCTTAATGCTTTCAATTATTTTACGCAAGCGATTGCGTTCGGTATTGCTCTTTATCTTTTTAGAGATAGAAACCACCTCAGAAAAAGGTACCAGCACTACATAACGACCGGCTATGGATAAGTCGGCGCTCAGGCGCGGCCCCTTTGTTGAAATAGGCTCTTTAGCAATCTGTACAGGTATAAGCTGGCCCTTTGTCAGGACCTCGGAGATCTTGCCTCCCTTATTGATATCAGCCTCAAGCTTAAAGTTATCTAAAAGCTTTGATTGATACCCCCCGCTACGTACTTGCTTGGTTAATTTCAGCAGGCTCTGCACCTGCGGACCAAGATCAAGATAATGCAAAAAGGCATCCTTCTCGTAGCCCACATCAACAAAGGCAGCATTTAAACTGGGCATTATTTTTTTAATACGGCCCAGGTATATATCACCAACAGTATAATTGTTGCTGACCTGCTCTTTGTGTAGTTCTACGAGTTGTTTGTCCTGTAATAATGCAATAGTAGCCCCGTTGGGGGTTGAATCGATAATTAACTCCTTTATCAATGCTACTCCATTTCTTAAAAACGACATAAAAATGCCGCTTGGTTATAAGAGGGTAAAAAACAACAACTAAAATAACCTGCCTTAATACAGGCAGGTTCATAAGCAATGCTTAATACAGCAGCTTATTTCTTTTTATGTCTATTTTTTCTTAAACGTTTTTTACGTTTATGGGTAGCCATTTTGTGTCTCTTACGTTTTTTACCGCTTGGCATAATAATAATAATTTAAAATGTTATTTAATTTTTTAATTCCTTAATATATTGATCAATGCGCTGATCGAAATTCGCGTCAGGCATCATTTCCTTACATTTTTGGTAAGCGTCGATCGCTTCCTTTTTCATGCCCAGCTGTTTATAGCTTTCGGCTAAATAAAAGTAAGGTTCAACTTCAGGTTTTTGCGCTATCAGCGTTTTAAACCTGTCAACAGCTTTTTCAAACTGTCCTGATTTCATGGCGAACAAACCTAAGTTAAGTTCGGCATTTCTGTTGTTTGGGTCCTGCTTAACAACATCAAGCAGCAAAGCTATACCTTGCATTGGCGCGCCGCCTCCGTTTACGTAGGCAATACCTAAGCCTGCTTTTGCATCAAGGCTTTCCGGTTTCAGCTTCATCGCGTTTTGGAATGCCTCAACAGCATTTGCATCAAAAGTTGGCTGTGCCGAGGTATCCTGTGTAAGCTTGTAAGCATCATTAAAACGGCTGCCGGCATTTATCCAGTTTTCGGCGGTATTTTCTTTCCGGGCTATAGCCTGATAGTAAAATGCTGCCGGCGCTGGCTGACTTACGTCGTCCCATGCTTTGGCCAGTTGTTTTTGTATACTTAATTTATCAGCATCACTCGAAGCGTTTTTCAACTGGCCTTCCAGATCAACTATTTTGGCTGATAAACCGCCGCCGATCACATTCTTGGCTGAGGTAGATACCACATCAACATTGATATTGGCATTCGGGCGTTCAGTTGTTGAAGCAACCTTTCCGGTACCTTGCTGCACCTTTGGCTGTACTAATCCCTTAACAGGTAATGAATACAAATAGCCTATAACAATAACTACTGCTACAATAATGGCTATTTGTTCCTTTTTCATGCTAAATTATTTGCTTGTTTTTGTTTTGTTACCTGTTCTAACTTTCTCAACAAAAGTTTTAGCTGGTTTAAAGCTAGGTACAAAATGCTCAGGAATAATAATGGCAGTATTCTTTGAAATATTACGAGCTGTCTTTTTCGCTCTTTTCTTTACTACAAAACTTCCGAATCCTCTAACGTATACATTCTCGCCGCCAACCATTGAACTTTTAACTACTTTAAAAAACGCCTCAACGGTTTCTTGTACGTCAACTTTCTCTATGCCTGTTTTAGTTGAGATTTCAGTTATAATTTCTGCCTTAGTCATATCTGATTTTCTTTTTTTAATTATATAAATACTTAACTGTTTTGGGGTTGCAAAAGTATCTCTTTATAACCAAAGATTGAAATAATTAATACGTTTTTTTTGTTCGTTGCCAAAAACAGGGGTAAATCTTACATTAAATAAGCAAAACCATACTTATCATCCTACTTTTGTTACACATGAATTTCTCTGACGAACTGGTACATTGGTACATACAAAACAAGCGCGACCTACCCTGGCGCAACACAAATAACGCGTATATTATATGGTTGTCTGAAATTATTTTGCAACAAACACGTGTTGAACAGGGCTTGCCTTACTTTAATCGTTTTGTTGAACAATACCCCGATGTAAGCAGTTTTGCGGCGGCCCATGAGGATGATATTTTAAAACTTTGGCAGGGCCTCGGCTATTACTCGCGCGGGCGCAACATGCTTAAAACAGCACAACTCGTTAATGAACTTTATAATGGTAAGTTTCCTGAAAGCTACGACCAGCTTATCAAACTGAAAGGGATTGGAGAGTATACCGCGGCGGCTATATCTTCATTTTCGGCTAACGAAGCAAAGGCTGTGGTTGATGGTAATGTTTACCGCGTTTTAGCCCGATATTTTGGTATTGATGAACCGATAAACAGCACCAGGGGCAAAAAAACATTTCAGCAATTGGCCGATGAACTGCTTAACCGCGAGCAACCCGGCCTGCACAACCAGGCCATGATGGAGTTTGGTGCCATGTTGTGCAAACCTAAAAATCCGGCTTGCGCCACATGCCCGGTTAGGACGGGGTGCTTTGCTTTTATGCATAATGCCACTACTACTTTACCCGTAAAACTAAATAAGCTAAAGGTTAGGGAAAGATATTTTAACTATTTCTTAATAGTTGACGGCAATAGACTTTTAATGAATAAGCGTTACGAAAAAGATATATGGGCAAATATGTATGACCTGCCCATGATAGAAAAGCCGTCATTGATCCCGGAAACTGATCTTATCAGCTTACCCCAACTAAACGATTATTTTGGAGAAAAATTTAAAACGCTCGATATATCGCCCGTATACAAGCATATACTCACACACCAGCGCCTGTATGTACGCTTTATAACCATACAGCCCGAACAAGTTAATTTAAGCCCGAACTGGTTTTTTACCGACATAGAAAGTTTACAAAAATTGGCAATGCCAAAAATCATTTTTATATTTATAAAAAAATTTTTTAATTTGTAGTACAATTTTTTGTCTATTTAAAATATGTCTGGAATAAATAAAGTGATCCTTGTAGGTCATTTGGGTAAAGATCCCGAAGTGCGTTACCTGGAAGGAGGAGTATCTGTTACGAGTTTCCCATTGGCTACTTCTGAAACTTTTAACAAGGATGGACGAAAAGTTGAACAAACCGAATGGCACAACATAGTAATGTGGCGGGGCCTGGCCGATGTAGCCGTTAAGTTTTTGCAAAAAGGCAAACTGGTTTACATTGAGGGTAAATTAAGGACCCGGTCATTTGAAGATAAAGAGGGCATAAAAAAATACACTACCGAAGTAGTTGCAGAAAATTTCACCCTGCTGGGCCGCAAAAGTGATTTTGAAACAGAAAGCATCGCGAAGCCGTATAAAGCCGGTGAAGACGATATATTGGAAAGCCTGGATGGCGGCGATATTAAATTCTGACCAATTATAAACCTAAAAAACAAAGCCTTCCTGTTAATTCAGGAAGGCTTTGTTTTTTCAGGAACCTATCTCCCGCCTGGCGGGCAATGCTCTTTTAAGTATTGGGTATATAATGTTTGCAAATGCAATGTGGTGCCCTCGCCCTCATAAATACCATGGCTACGGTTGGGGTACAGCATTAACTGAAACTGCTTGTTATATTTAACCAGTTCATTTATAAGTAATTCAGCATTGCGATAATGCACATTGTCGTCGCCGGTGCCATGTACGTATAACAAATTACCTCTTAAATTTTTAGCATAGGTAACCGGCGATCCTTTTATAAATACTTCACGGCTCGCGTCATCAACTGGCACGCCCATGTAACGCTCCTGGTATATGTTATCATAGCTTAGCTGCCAGCCAACAGCCGCCACGGCTATGCCTGTTTTATATATTTCGGGGTGTTGGAACATCAAATTAAGGGTGCATGATCCGCCTCCACTCCAGCCCCATACAGCAACCCTGGATGAATCAACAAAGGGCCATTTTAACACCTCCTTTGCGCCCATTGCCTGATCCTCAATATTCACTATTCCTACCTTTTTATAAATAGATTTGCGCCACTCACGGCCCTTTGGTGCAGGCGTACCACGATTATCCAACGAGATATAGATATAGCCATCATTTGCCATGCTGCCAATGTATTCGCCGTTATCGCTACTGCCATATGCATCAGTAACGGTTGCACCCGCGGGCTCGCTATACACATAAAAAACTACAGGGTATTTTTTCTTCGGATCGAAATTGGTTGGCTTTACCATCCAGCCATCCATTTCAACACCATCAACAGTTTTTACTTTAAAAAACTCGGGTTTGTTTTTGGCGTCAGTATTCAATTTAATGATGCTGCCATTTAAATGCCGGTGCGCGGGCAAACTAACCACTTCGCTTTGCTGAGGTGTATAAATGTTTGAAAAGTCGTGCAATGCAATCTTACCATTTGGCGACATTTCGTATTCATTTGTACCCTGTTCAGCAGCAGGGGTAACGCGCTCGGCCTTGCCACCGCTTAGCTTTACACGGTACAAATATTTTTGGGTAGCATTATCGGGCGAAGCTGTAAAATAAATATCACCACCGGCTTCATCAATCAGGCCTGGATCTATTACATCATAATTACCCGTGGTAATTAATGTTTCCTTACCGTTTCTGTCAATCTTATATATATGGCGCCAGCCGTCCTTTTCACTCACCCAAATAAATTCTTTTCCCTTATTTATCCATTCCCAGCCTGATGGGTCACCACCACTCCAGGCCGACTTTGTATCAATCCAGGCATCATCCTGTTCCTCATGTATTAGCTTAGCTGTGCCGTTTGCCACATTAGCTATGTAAATGCGGCTGTTGTTTTGCGCGCGATTTAGTTGCTCTAAAATAATCTCGTTCGGGTTTGCCGCCCACTCCATCCTTGGTATATAATGCTGTACGGCATCGCCCGGGATGTTTAGCCAGGTAGTTTTTGCGCTGCCAACATCAACCACGCCAATTTTGCACGAACTTGGGTCCTCACCAGCAACCGGGTACTCTACAGGCACCACGTAAGGGTAAATAGAGTCGGTAGTGTTTAGCATCAGGTAGTTTTTTATTTTGCCGGCATCAATTTGCCAATAAGCAATAGCCTTACTATCCGGCGACCAGCGGAAACCATCCCTGCAATCAAATTCCTCTTCATAGGCCCAATCGAACGTGCCGTTTATCAGCTTTACCGTGCCATCAAAGGTTAATTGTTTGGTTATGCCTGTAGCCAGGTCTTCGGTAAACAGGTTATGCCCGCTAACGTAGCCCACACTTTTACCATCGGGCGATAACTTAGCAAACATAAGTGACGACGCGGGCCTGTCTTTGCCTATTTGTATTAAGGTTTTAGTATTAAAATCATACACCCAGTAATCGCCCCGGGTGTTATAGCGCCATACTCTTTTTGTATTGGTAAATATCAGCGCCTTGCGGTCATCTGCCGATAAAGAGAACCTGGCCACCTTAATTGGGCTGCCACCGGCAGGGGTAAGCATGGCTGCGGATAAAAAAATAGATTTTTTACCGGTATCGCGTGTATCAAGTTCCTGTATCTCATCGCCTTTTATGCGGTAATACTGATAACCATCCTTAGCCCAGTGCGTTTTTTGATGTTGGGCGTTTACACAGGGTGAGAACAGTACGAATAAAAAAGCAGAGAGCGCGAATACGTGGTAATGTTTGTTTTTGATCATTTGCCTTGTTTTTAAAAAATTAAGTAATAGTCAATTGTATTTTTTGCGTTAATTTAGAGTTTTAACACCCCAACTACCTGTGTAATGAAAAAGTTATCGTTGTTAATTTTTGTAAATATCCTATTTATTACCGCAACATATGCGCAGAATATTGACAGAAACAGGTTCATTATTGATAGCCTGCAAAATTACATCAGTCGCGCCTTAACTAACTGGCGTATACCGGGAGCCGCGGTTTGTATAGTAAAAGATGGCAAGGTAGTATTGATGAAGGGCTATGGCGTTAAGGAACTGGGGCTTACCGAACCGGTTGATGAAAATACGCTCTTTATGATCGGCAGCAACACCAAAGCTTTCACCGCTACCATACTGGCTATGCTGCAGGCCAACGGCAAACTCAACCTTGACGATAAAATAACCAAATATATCCCCTCGTTTAAACTGGAAAACAAGCCCGCAGGCGACATGGTAACCATTCGCGATCTGCTGTGCCACCGCATAGGTTTCCAGACCTTCCAGGGAGATTTTACTTTCTACAATACCAATCTTACCCGCGAAGATATTATTAGTAAGATGGCGCTGGTAAAGGCCACCTATCCGTTCAGAAGTAAATGGGGATATACCAACTCTGCATTCCTGACCGCAGGGCAGGTGATCCCGGCAGTAACCGGTAAATCGTGGGAAGCCTATATAAAGGATTACATTTTTGCACCGTTGGGTATGGGTAATACCCTCGCCCTAAGCAAAAACCTGCCAACGGCTTTAAACCGCACCGTACCGCATACTATTGTTGATGGCAGGCTTACCGCTATCCCTTACGATCAGATAGACGGGCTTGCCCCCGCAGGGAGTATCAGTTCGAGCGTAAACGATATGAGCAAATGGGTACTTTGCCTGCTTAATGATGGCAAGGTGGGTAATCGTCAGGTGATACCTGTAGCCGCTATACAAGCCACCCGCGAACCTCAGGATATAGTAAAAAGTGTACACCATATAAACGGCATAGAGGATTATGACCTGTATGGTTTAGGATGGCATTTGGAGGATTATGCCGGGCACAGGATTGTAATGCATACCGGCGGTGTTGGCGGTTATGTATCATCAGTAACATTGGTACCTAAGGAGCATTTAGGCATAATTGTATTAACCAACACCGATCAGAACAGGTTTTATGATGCCCTGAAATGGGAGATTATGGATGCCTACTTTAAAATGCCTTACCGCAATTACAGCGATAATTTTTTAAAAACATTTAAAGATGATCTTGATGCCGCCCAACAACTCGACCACAGGCGTAAAGATACCGTGGCCCTTTTACACCCGCCAGCATTGCCTGCAACGGCCTATCTGGGTAAATACACCAATGAACTTTATGGCAACATGACCGTTACTGCCGGTGAAGGCAATGACCTGGAAATGCGTTTTGAACATCACCCAAAAATGTACGCGCACCTGATGCCATTAGGCGGCAACCGTTTCTACGTGGTTTTTTCCGACCCTGAACTGGGCCGCGCCGTATTTCCGTTCGCTGTGCAAAACGGTACTGTAACCGGGGTAAGGGTTAAGGTTGATGATGATGTGGAGTATAATCCGTATGATTTTAAGAAAGTTGAGTGATGGTGAGATTGAGCGTGAAAACGTGCAGTCTCCGGCTGAGCATAGTGGTGTGAAAAACGTGAATATCGCTTGAAGCCGCTCATGGGCGCGGAGCCCTAGTTACTTTGGCTTGATCCAAAGTAACCAAAAATCAAGACAAAAAGATCCTTCCGCCCACAGGCAAAACACCCAGGCCCGCACTTTTTGTCGGGCATTTACCCGCTTTTAATCACGGTTCATTTAAGGTGGTCTATTCAATTAAATAGTATTTTTCTTTCTGTCTTTTCCCGTCATTAGAAAAGCTTCGGACGAAATAAGGCAAAACGATGGTGGCCTTTAGCGTAATGGCAGGGCATAGGGAATTTTTGCAGAAGCGAAGGCTGTGAGCGATGCGTTAGCGGGGCAAATGTTTCCAGCCCGGGTTTTGGCTGATTTGCAGGGGAGTGGCCTTGTGCGGCAAAGAAGCATGTCTAATGACTAGCCTTTTTGTTTCTTTTGTGGCGTAGACAAAAGAAATAGGCCTCCGCGGCTATGAGCGGCTGCGCAAGACAAGTCTACAATGGATATAACCGCGTTCTGTACACGCGGGGATTGCTTCGTTCCTCGCAATGACGCGCGTTGGAAGAGACTACTCCCTTACCATTTTCTCCAACGCATCAATCCACGTTGGCGAATCGTTAAGGCTTTCTACCAGTTGCACGTGCTCGCCACCTAAGGCTTTAAATTCATCACCGTATTCTTTGGTTACTTCAAATACAGTTTCCAGGCAATCGGCAACAAAGGCCGGGCAAAATACCAGCAGGCGTTTTTTGCCTTCATTAGCCAGTTTGGCAACTATCTCACTGGTGTAAGGCTGTACCCATGGGTCGTTGCCTAAACGCGACTGGAAACAAATGGTATATTTTTCCTTCGGGATATTTAATTTCTCGGCGATCAGCTTTGCGGTATGGTGCGATTGCGCCGAGTAGCAAAATTTATTGGTATCGTTCAGCGTTTCGCAGCAACCGTCAACCTTAAGGCAATAGCTGTGCGTATGATCCGACTTTATTAATTGCCTTTGCGGCAAACCATGAAAGCTGAACAGGATGTGATCGTAACTTTCAGGATTATATTTCTGCGCATTATTGGCAAAGGTTTCGATCATCAACTCATTATCATGAAATGAATTAATAAAAGAGATATTTGGTGATGTAGGCCATTTACCAACCAGGTCCATGATCTTTTCATAAACCGAGCCTGTGCTTGCCGATGCATACTGCGGGAACATCGGGATCACCTGTATATCCTGCACTAAAGCATCTTTTAATCTGGTTAATGCCGATTCAATAGATGGGCTCTGGTAACGCATAGCCAGTTCCACCATATACTCATCGCCTAAACGATCCTGTAGTAATTGCTGCTGAAGTTTACTGTAGTGCAAAAGCGGCGAACCTGTTTTTTGATCCCAGATCTGCTGATAAAGTTTGGCTGATTTCGGTCCGCGGGTAGGAACTATAAGGCCCTTAACCAATACGGTACGTAAAACAGGATTTACATCAATTACCCTCGGGTCCATTAAAAATTCTCTGAGGTATTTGCGCACATCCGCGGTTGAAGGACTATCAGGCGTACCTAAATTGACTAGTAAAACTCCCTTTTTGCTCATAATGAAGCGCAAAAGTAATAAAAGCCCCCCAAACCCCCTAAAGGGGGAGCAAAATTAGCATGATGCTGACAAATTTAAACCTACTGAATACACAAAAGGGAGTTTTACAAAGCCATGAGATAATCAAGCCTGATATTATTGTTCCCCCTTCAGGGGGCTAGGGGGCTGTACTTTATGCAGTCTCCACCACGGCGTGCCCGGCGAATCATGGTGCTCATAATGATAGCCGAAAAAATAGCAGGATAAAAATGCCAGCACATGGTTACGTGATTGACTGCGTGCATAATGCTTGTTATCATGCTCGCCTTTGTGCGGCAGGTAAGTGCCGAAATAAAATAATTGCACTGTGCTCAGCAATGATGGTGCAACCCAAAAGAGCAACAAGTTTGGCTGTGGAATCCAGATCTTTAAAATATTGAATATTATCGCCATCACCACAATTTGCCATATGGATAAATAGTTGCGGATAAACCTTACATACCATTGGATAAAATTACCCTCGTGGTAATCCGGATCATCGGCGGTATGTACATGGTTATGGTGCTGATGGTGTTTAGTATATAGCTTAGGGTACCAAAACGAGGCATAAAGCAAAGTGCAGGTATAGCCCACCAAATTATTCAATGTTTTGTTTGGTGATACGGTGCCATGCATGGCATCGTGCGCAGTGATGAATAAACCGGTGTACAGGTGCATTTGCACTAAAACAAAAAGATACAACAGAGGGTTGGCAAAATTCACCGGCCAGCGCATTAGCAGTATAATTGAAGCGGCCCAGCTACCCATAACGAGCAGGGCAACTAATAAACCAATATTTGATGGGCGTTTTTGCATATGATAATAAACAAACACAAATAAGTGATTTTAGTTCTTCACCCTGATGCCTGCTTTATTGATATAGAACCAGTTGCTACTTACCCATACGGTATGTTCGCCATCGGGTACAGTCTTACAATCGTTACTAACCTTTGCTACGCCATTTTTAAACGGAAAAGCACAGCCGTATTTGGGTTGAATCTTAACAGTAAAACTTGCAGCATCAGCATACCCAATCTTTCCGTTTTTCACAATTCTGAAAAGTCCTTCAGAAGTATAATCGGGCCCATTATCAAATGAAAAAATGTTGTATAATTTTTTTTCATTCCTGTCAATTGCTACGAAACCTATTTTCGGCTTCGAAACAATCGCATACTTTTTAAAGGTATCAGTAAAGCACATGCTATATTTCCCAAAAGGGATTACGGTTTTCCCATTTGAATCAACATAGGCATATTGGCCTTTTGAGTTGGTTTTCAATAAAAGATAATCTTTTGAATTGCTGAAGCTAAACAGAAATAGAAGCAGTGCAATAAATAGCTTCATTTTCATGGGACCTAAAACTTTTCCAATTCCGCTTTTACTTCCTGCATCAGCCACATGGGGGTTGATGTAGCGCCTGCTATACCTACTGTATCACCTGGGGCAAATAATGCTTTATCCAATTCGCTGGCTGATGAAATAAAATAGGTGTTAGGATTATTTTTAAGACATACCTCGTACAGCACCTTGCCGTTTGATGATTTCCGGCCCGATACAAATACAATTTTATCAAACCTGGCTACAAACTTAGGCAGGTCCTTATCCCTGTTGGATACCTGGCGGCAGATGGTATCATTCGCTTTCAGGTCGTACCCGCGCGAGATCAGTTCGTCCTTAACACTGTAGAACTTTGCCATGCTTTTAGTAGTCTGACTGTAAAGCGTGATGTTATGCGGCAGTTCCACATTATCCAATTCGGCAATATCCTGAAAAACCAGCGCCTCGCCATTGGTCTGGCCTTCCAAACCAATCACCTCGGCATGACCATGTTTGCCGAAAATGAGGATCTTCTCGTTTGAGTCGTATGAATTTTTGATGCGGTTCTGCAATTTTAAAACCACAGGGCATGAAGCATCAATAAGAGTAATATTATTTTCTAAAGCTGTACGGTAGGTTTCAGGAGCCTCGCCATGCGCGCGGATGAGTACCTTTTCGTTCTTGAGGCCTTTAAGGGCATCATGTTCAATAATGCGCAGGCCTTTGGCTTTAAGGCGTTCAACCTCTTCGTCATTATGCACTATATCGCCAAGGCAATACAGGTAGCCGTCATCAGCCAGAATTTCTTCGGCCATATCAATAGCGTAAACCACTCCAAAGCAAAAGCCCGAATCCTGGTCTATGGTAACCTGTAGATTATACTCTCCCATTGTGCCGCAAATTTACGGTAAAAAATTAAACAAATGTGCCTACGTAGAGACGCAATATTTTGCATCTCTACACTTTGTGCCTCTTATTAAATATCCGCCGGGAGAAGCAATATTTTGCGTCTCTACAGGAACAGATTCAATACAGCAAAAAACAAAACCTGCACCAGCAAAAATACCGGCGCAACTATACTTTGTTTTTTAAAATTGAATTTTTCAAATACAAACAGCAGCAAGGCGCTTAGCAAAAACCAGCCTGCGTAATTACTTAACGGCACAATGTTATTAGTCCAATGCCAGTAATCCAGTTTTACTGCAACAGGCTCTATCAGCAGGTCCATCAAAACCAAAATAATCGCGCCTGTTATTATCCTGCTAAAAACACTCCTGATCCTTAATTGCTGCATCAATACGCCCGACGAATAAACAAGCAAAAACCAGTTTACGCCGATGATTAATGGGATATCATAAAATTTCAACCCCAAAGTTTCGCCATAATTATAATTACCGAACAACCAGTGCTTATGTACACCTATGCATTCTGCAGCGTAACCTGCTATAAATATCAGCAGAACAAGTAATAATATGCGATAATCCAGCGGGCGGTGACTGGCAATAATTACGATCAGCATTAACAATATATGCCATGGCACCAGCTGCAAAAAAAGAGGACGAAGAGATGGCATCGACAGGCCAATGAGGCCCACTGTGTGAAAAAGTACAATAATTATTAGGAGCGTTAACTGTGCGCTTTTTGTTGATTCGTATGGTTTTGGCTTCAAATCTGACGGCCCTTCCATACCGTGGTTTTGGTGAGGTATTTTTGTATGGCCACAAAGGCTATCAGCATTAAATTAATCATTTGTACCGGGTGCAGCAGCACATTAAGCCATGCATTTTGGCTGGCTGATAACGAGATCATGATGCGGGTAAGGATAATCAGGCCCACCATAAATAATATCAGCTGAAAATTCAAGGTCATTAATATGATCATGGGCCCGCCAATAATTACCACCAGGTAAATAAGCAGCCACATAATGCTGTAATTAAATGCCGCCAAAAAGTTTTTGCTAAAGCCGTTAACCGCATCGGCATAACCCTTATACATACGGCAGCTGATCATGCCATTTGCCAGCAAAGCCTCGCCGTTATATTTTGCAGCTTTTACAATTTTCATGATCTCTACGTCTTCAACTACTTTATCCCTGGCTTGCTTATGCCATCCGTGCTGTCGGTAAAGTGGTGCATCAAACAACATAAACTGCCCGCTTGCCGCCGCTACCGTGCTGTTTTTAGTAAGATAAACCAGGCGCAAAGGCAACAGGTTTAACAATATAAAATGCATAAGCGGCACCACTGTTTTTTCGCCTATGGTATCCATTTGCTGGTTGGTAAACAGGCTCAGCAAACCAAGCTTATATAAGTGCATACGGTGTATAGCACTATTAATTAAACCGTTATAAACCTGTTCATCAGCATCCAAAAATAAAAAGTAATCGCCTTTGGCTTGCTTGGCTAACTGGTGGCAGGCGTAGTTTTTCCCCAGCCAGTCGTAGGGTAATTTTTTACCTTTTATCACTTTAAAGCGTGGGTGTTCAGCGGCGAAATCAGCGCAAACCCGGTAGGTATTATCTGTTGAATCATCATCCAGTATGATCACCTCGCAATTGTCGTAATCCTGATTTTGTATAGATTGAAGCAGGCTTAAAATATTTCCTTCCTCGTTACGTACAGGTATTAATATAGATACCAATTCGGTATAAGCCTTTTTTATATGCGGCAGCTTTGGGTTTGATATAAAATTAAACAGCGACACCGTAAAACGCAGCACCATAAAAAACAAAGTAACAAATATGGCTATGATCACTGTTCTATATCTATTTCGGTTTGTAACTGTTTTGCCCGGTTGTAATATTGCTGATAAGCGCCTTGTAATTCACTCACAGTTTTATCTGCAAAGTTTTCATCAGCTACTTTTAAATAAACGGTTGCTGTGGGCTTTTGGTGTTTAAAGTATTGCACAAACGCGGCGGCAAACACCAATTGAAAACTGCCCTGCGCCTGCTTTATTATCCGCATTACCCCTTTTTCAAAATTTATATGCTCTGTAAAATTGGAATACAACTTTCCTTGCGGGAATATCAGCACCAGGTTTTGCGGATCGTCCAGCAGTTTTGCCGCGTAATCCAGCGATAGCAACATATCCTTCGATTTTTTATTGATAGAAAAACCACCCGCATATTTAAAAAAAACATTTTTCTTCACAGTTTCTTCCAGTATCATAATGTACATCTTTTTTTTGATTGAAAGCGTGTTCACACAATATAATATCAGGCTGTCCCAAAAACTATAGTGGTTGGCTATTAAAAGTACAGCTCTGTTTTTATCAGTTTCGATCTTATCAAACAGCAATTCATGAAAATGCCTGCCCACTATCCATTTCACATAATAGTGCATCATCCAAAATATAACGGGGTTCTTTTTGGGGTAGATCATATCCCTTACAGATTTATATGGTCTACAATAGCTATTGTAGCGCCGGTATGCTCCTGTACATAGGTTGCCGCTTTTTGGCAGGTAGTTTTGTAACGTCCGGGATCTTCCAGCAAATAAGCTACCGTGCTTTTTAATTCAGCCTCATTATTAATACTGAATCCGGCTTGCAGGGCTACCAAATCCTTAGCTTCCTTAAACCTGCTGTAATTGGGGCCGAATATGACCGGTATTCCAAATGCTGCGGCCTCTAAGGTGTTATGTATCCCCACGCCAAAACCTCCGCCAATATAAGCCAGGTTACCATATTGATACAGTGACGACAGCATGCCAATATTATCAATAATGAGTGTTTGATAATTGGTAAGCGGTAAATGATCTGTTGCCAGTTGCGAATACCTTACAACTGATTGGAGTGGCAAAAGACTGATAAGTTTGGCAATTTTCTCCTCGCTTATTTCGTGTGGGGCAAAAATAAATTTCCAATCAGTATAATCATTTACCAAAGCTGCCACTAAATTTTCATCATCGGGCCAGGTGCTGCCAGCGGTAAAAACCTTATGCCCGTTTTTAAAATCTTTTATTTTTTGCAGTTCTTTTGGCTGTTGCTCGTTGGCCCAAACACGATCAAAACGGGTATCGCCGCTGATGGAAACATTTGCAATTCCGAGGCCCTTTAACAATGCTACCGAGGCTTCATCCTGCACAAAAAACCAGGTTACAAAACTCAATATTTTGCGGTGCAGGCCGCCGTACCATTTAAAAAAAACTTGTTCGGGCCTAAAGATTCCTGAGATAATATAGAGCGGTATCTTGCTCTTATTCAGTTCGTTAAAAAAATGATACCAGTATTCATATTTGGTAAATACAGCTATAGCAGGCTGTATAACATCAATAAATTGCCGGGCATTGGCGGCAGTATCAAGGGGCAGGTAATACACGGCATCCGCAAGCGGTGTGTTCTTTCTTATTTCGTAGCCCGATGGTGAAAAAAAAGTGATCACTATCTTTTTATCCGGGTATTTTTCGCGGTAATACTCCAGCACCGGCCGGCCCTGCTCAAACTCGCCAAGCGAAGCAAAATGGAACCAGATGCTTTGCTTAAATTTTTTATAACTTATATTTCTTCTGCCGGCAACCCAAAGCTTTGCTTTTTCGTTAAAAAGTGAAGCCGTGAGAACAGTATAATAGTATAATTGTAAAGCGATATTATATATTAGCAGCATTAACTATGAATTATTATCTTCGTCGGGATAAAAGTAATAACAATAAATCACAATAAAACACTTATGAAAATAGCTGTAGTAGGTACGGGGTATGTAGGCCTGGTGACAGGAACATGTTTAGCTGAGACTGGCAACCAGGTAATCTGTGTTGACATCAACGAGCAAAAAGTAAAAATGATGCAGGCAGGCCAGTTACCGATATACGAACCGGGATTGGAAGTGCTTTTTAACAGGAACATTAACGAGAACCGATTACAGTTTACTACCAATCTGGCTGATGCTATTGCAGAAGCTAAGATCATTTTCCTGGCGTTGCCAACGCCTCCGGGTGGTGATGGTTCTGCAGATCTAAGTTACGTTTTGGGTGCCGCTAAAGACATTTCAAAACTAATAAAAGACTACAAAGTGATTGTTACCAAATCAACCGTACCGGTAGGCACGGCAGATAAAGTAACTGCCGTATTAAAAGAAAACACTACAGTTGAATTCGCCGTAGTATCAAACCCTGAGTTTTTACGCGAAGGCGTTGCGGTGGACGACTTTATGAAACCCGACCGTGTGGTAGTAGGCACTACAGACGAACGTGCACGCAAACTGCTGGCTGAGTTATACGGCCCATATGTACGCCAGGGTAACCCTATTATTTTTATGGATGAACGCTCATCAGAGCTTACAAAATATGCCGCAAACTCTTTCCTTGCCACCAAAATTTCGTTTATGAACGAGGTAGCTAACTTGTGCGAGTTGGTAGGCGCTGATGTGGATATGGTAAGAAGGGGCATCGGCTCCGACGACCGTATCGGCAAACGCTTCCTGTTCTCAGGTATCGGTTACGGCGGCAGCTGTTTCCCTAAGGATGTACAGGCGCTTGAAAAATCAGCAGCAGAAAACAAATACGATTTTAAGATATTGAACGCGGTAATGGACGTAAACCAGATACAGAAAAAAGTATTGGTTGAAAAAATGCGCGGCTATTACAAAGAAGGCTTAAAAGGTAAAAAATTCGCACTGTGGGGATTGGCCTTTAAACCTGATACCGACGACATCCGCGAAGCACCGGCTTTATATATTATTGAAGAATTATTGAAAGATGGCGCTACCGTTGTAGCTTTTGACCCTGAAGGTATGCCGAATGTGAAGAAACTATTAGGCGATAAGATCAGCTACGCAGAGAACCGCTATGATGCACTTAACGATGCCGACGCGTTACTGGTAATAACCGAGTGGCCGGTATTCCGCACACCGGATTTTGATTTTATGAAGGAAAAACTAAAAGCACCTGTTATTTTTGACGGACGTAACCTGTACGACCTGGAAAGAATGAAGGACTATGGTTTTTATTATAACAGTATAGGCAGAAAAGTAATCGGATAATGGCAACAAGAAAAACAGTATTGATAACCGGCGCAGCCGGTTTCCTGGGTTCGCATCTGTGCGACAGGTTCATTAAGGAAGATTACAAAGTGATCGGTATGGATAACCTGATCACCGGCGACCTGAGGAATATAGAACATTTATTTAAACTGGAAAATTTCGAGTTTTACAACCACGATGTTTCCAAGTTTGTGCATATACCGGGTGACCTGGATTATATCCTGCATTTTGCATCACCGGCAAGCCCAATAGATTATTTAAAGATCCCGATCCAGACGCTAAAAGTAGGATCGCTGGGCACACACAACCTGCTTGGCCTGGCCCGTGCAAAAAAAGCCAGGATGCTGATCGCCTCTACCTCAGAAGTATATGGCGACCCGAATGTAAACCCGCAACCCGAAGAATATTGGGGCAACGTGAACCCGGTTGGGCCGCGTGGTGTGTATGACGAGGCTAAACGTTTCCAGGAAGCTATTACCATGGCTTACCATACCTTCCACGGTTTAGAAACCCGCATAGTAAGGATCTTTAATACTTATGGGCCGCGTATGCGCCTGAACGACGGCCGCGTACTGCCTGCTTTCATAGGCCAGGCATTGAGGGGCGAGCCATTAACTATTTTTGGCGACGGTTCACAAACACGCTCATTTTGCTATGTTGATGATTTGGTTGAAGGTATATACCGTTTACTGCACAGCGATTACGCGCAGCCTGTAAACATCGGCAACCCTGATGAGATCACGATAAGGCAATTTGGTGAGGAGATCATTAAACTTACCGGCACCGATCAGCAACTGATCAGCCTGCCATTACCTACCGACGACCCTAAACAGCGCCGCCCGGATATTACCAAAGCAAAAGCACTGCTGGGCTGGGAGCCTAAAATATCGCGCAGCGAAGGATTGAAGATCACTTATGAATACTTCAAATCGCTGCCTGAAAAAGAAATACAACATAAAGACTTTACCTATTATAATAAATAAGCAATGGCTAAAATATTAGTGACCGGTGGTTTAGGGTTTATTGGTTCGCATACGGTTGTTGAACTGGTAAACTCAGGATATGAGCCGGTAATTATTGATAACCTGTCAAACTCCGACCCTAAAATATTAGATCAGCTTACAAAGATCATCGGCTTTAAACCTATTTTTCATAAAGTTGACCTTTGCGATGAGCACGCTGTAAAAAAGCTTGCCGCAACTGAGCCCGATGTTGAAGGTATTATCCACTTTGCGGCTTTTAAAGCGGTTGGGGAATCGGTAAAACTGCCTTTAAAATATTACCGCAATAATTTCTATTCCATGCTTAATTTGCTGGATGCTTATGCCGGTAAACCTATCAACTTTGTATTTTCATCAAGCTGTACAGTATACGGTCAGCCCGATATATTGCCTGTAACGGAAGATGCCCCTGTAAAGGCGGCACAATCGCCTTATGGCAACACCAAACAGATTGCCGAAGAAATGTTGAAAGACATGATTGCTGCCGGTAGCGATTACAAGGTGGTATCATTAAGGTATTTTAACCCGGTAGGCGCGCATGAGTCGGCGCTAATTGGCGAACTGCCTATTGGCGTACCACAAAATTTAGTACCTTTCATAACCCAAACGGCAATTGGCAAACGTGAAAAGTTAACCGTGTTTGGTAATGATTACGATACGCCTGATGGCAGCTGCGTGCGCGATTATATACACGTGGTTGATTTGGCTAAAGCACATGTTGCCGCGCTTAAACTAATGGAAAAACCAGAGTTTAAAGGTTACGATGTATTTAATATCGGAACAGGCGATGGTAGCACGGTATTACAGATCATTAATGCTTTTGAGCGTGTTACCGGTGTAAAATTGAAATATGAAATAGGCCCGAGGCGTGATGGGGATGTAGAGAAAGTATGGGGAGATGTAACTAAATCGACCAATAAGCTGCACTGGAAAACAGCGCTTAATATTGACGATATGATGGCATCTGCCTGGGCATGGGAAAAATATTTAGCTGAAACCCCTTTAGGCTGATATTTGTTATAGAGCAGATTAAAGGATAATAATGTTTGGTTTATTTAAGAGTAAAAAGAAATTCAAGAAGCATATAACGTTCAACTATGAGTCGATCATGGTTGATATGCATTCGCATGTTTTGCCGGGGATTGATGATGGCGCGCAAACTCCTGAAGAATCGATCGTTCTGATCAAAAAAATGATGGAGTTGGGTATTAGCAAAATTATTGCTACGCCACACATAATGGCCGATTTTTATAAGAATACGCCTAAAACCATTGGCGACGCGCTTGAAACACTTCAGGCAGAGTTAAAAAAGGAAAACATCGTTATTAATATTGAAACGGCCGCCGAGCACTATTTTGATGAGTCGTTTGAAGCCCGTATAAACAGCGGCAATTTAATGACCATGGGCGATAATTATGTGCTTTTTGAATTCTCGTTCATTAGCCTGCCGCCAAATTATATTGCCATAATACAAAAGATGAAAGATTTAGGCTACAAACCTATATTGGCACACCCCGAACGGTACACCTACATGAACCTCGAGCAATACAAAATGCTGCACGACTGGGGGTGCAATTTTCAACTAAACACCATATCATTAACCGGTTATTATGGCAAGGATGTTAAAGCAACTGCCGAATTGCTGGTTGATAATGAACTCATCGACTTTATATCGAGCGATATGCACCACCCAAGGCACGCTGCCGCGTTTACCGATGCGCTACGTACCACTTATATCGAAAAACTACTGTTCGATTATCCGCTTAAAAATATAATGCTGAAGTAAGAGAATCAAGATACAAGAGTCAGGAATCAAGATTTTTTAAAAGTCTTTCTTGACTCTTGTATCTTGATTCTTAACTCTTTCGAAACTTATTCGTATCTCAGTGCCTCTACAGGGTCAAGTTTTGAGGCTTTTTTAGCCGGATAGAAGCCCGATAAAAGCCCGATTACTGTACAAACTATTAATGCTACCACTATCCACAACCAGGGGATAACAAAGCTGCCTTTGGTTAACAGCACAATAAGGTTCCCTATCAATATACCAAAAAACACACCCAGTATGCCACCTATAAGGCATATTACTATAGCCTCAATTAAAAACTGTTTGCGTATAATGGCCGGGGTAGCGCCAATGGCTTTTCTTACACCAATTTCGCGGGTACGTTCGGTTACCGAAACCAGCATAATATTCATTAAGCCGATTGATGCGCCAATAAGGGTTATAAAGGCGATGGCCATACCGCCGATGGTCATGCCTTGTATCTGTCCGGATAGTTGTTTTTCGATAGAATCACTGCGGTTAATGTTGAAATTATTATCGTTTGATACCCGCAGGTCGCGCACGTTCCTGAACAATGAGGTAGCCTCATCAATAGTAGCATTTACCGCCGTTGGGCTGTTTGCCATAATTGATATGCTGAATGTTGGGTTCGAAACCGTATCGATTTGTTTTGCACGCAGTACCGGTATGATACAATTCCTGTCGCCGGGGCCAATATTTGATGAACCCTTTGTGGCAAATACGCCGATTATCCTGAAACGGTTGCTGCCTATAAATATAGATTGGTTAACCGCGTCGGCCGTTTTAAAGAAACGTTTCTTTATTTCATCGCCAACAATAACCACGCTCTGCGCCTGCTCCAACTCTGCTGATGAAAAATTACGGCCTGCGGCCAGCTTATAACCGCTGGTAAGTAAATAATTCTCGTTGCTGCCGCTGAATGAAATATTTGGGTTACTCTTTTTATTGCCATATTTTACAACCGCCGTGCCCGACAGATCGAGGTTAACGGCAACCAGCGCGGGCAGTTTAAAAGTTTCCTTAAAACGGGTAGCCTGCTGATAGGTTATGGGCGGGAAAATTTTCCGGTGGCCGCCATTACCAAAACCCAGGTCGGAGCCCCGGTTCTCGATAGTGAATGAGTTAGCGCCCAAGCCTGCAAACGCCTCGGTAGTTTGCTGTTTAATGCCTTCTATTGCCGTTAAAATACCAACCAGCGCCATTATACCAATAGCAATAATTAAAGCCGTGAGCGCAGTGCGCAGCCTGTTACCCTTTATAGAGTTTAGTGCTATGGCGATATTTTCTTTATAGGTGGTTTTTACCGGCATGGTATTAATTTAAAAAACTTGCTGCTATGACTGTGTAAGGTAGCTGTTTGTTACAGTGAAGTTAGTGTTTATTTGCGGGATAATACAGTGTCAATAATTACCCCCCGCGTCATTGCGAGGAACGAAGCAATCCCTAACTGTACAGAGCGAAAGATAAGCATGGCTGACTTGCATTGTCGGGCATTGCTTCGTTCCTCGCAATGACGCTTTTTTCATCCGCACATCTGCATATTCAAAACCCTACCTCAAAATCTCCTTAATATCATCAGCAGTAAGCGATTTTATAAAGCTTTCTTCGGTAGTGATCAATGCGCGCGACAGGCTTAGCTTACGTTGCTGTAATGCCAGGATCTTTTCTTCAACAGAATCCTTGGTAATGAATTTGTAGATGAACACATTTTTGGTTTGGCCGATGCGGTGCGTACGGTCAATAGCCTGCTGCTCTACGGCCGGGTTCCACCATGGGTCGAGGATGAACACGTAGTCGGCTTCGGTAAGGTTGAGGCCTACACCACCCGCTTTTATGGAGATCAGGAACACCCGTGTTTTCTCATCTTCCTGAAAATGTTTTACAATATCGCCTCGGTTCTGTGTGCTGCCATCAAGGTAAGCGTATGGGATCTTCTCCTTATCAAAATGCTCCCTGTAAATAGCCAGCTGTTTTACAAACTGCGAAAATATCAGCACCTTATGTCCACCATCCAGCACGTTTGCAAGCGTATGCACCACGTTCTCAAATTTGCCCGAATCACCCTCATATTCGCTGTCGATCATGGATGGATGATTAGCGATCTGCCTTAATTTAATCAGGCCTTGTAACACTTGTATCTGCGTTTTGGCGTAGGTGCCATCTTCCAGGCTTTTCAGCAACTCGTTCCGGTATTCCGATTTTACCTTTTCGTACACCGATGATTGTTCTTCGCTCATCTGGCAATAGAACAGGGTTTCGGTTTTTGGCGGCAGTTCGGTTGCTACCTGCTCCTTGGTACGGCGCAATACGAAAGGCTTTATCAGCGCCTGTAATTTGCGGGCCTTATCTTCGTCCTTTTTCTTTTCGATAGGCGTTACAAACTCATTCTGAAAATACTGTTGAGTACCCAGCAGGCCCGGGTTAATGAACGACATCTGTGTCCACAAATCATTAACAGAGTTTTCAACCGGTGTACCGCTCAGTATCAATTTAAAGCGCGATTTAAGCTGCCTTACGCATTGGTACGATTTAGATGACGGGTTCTTGATATTCTGGCTCTCATCCAAAATCACATAATCAAAAAAGAAAGAAGTAAGCAGGTCCGTATCAATGCGACTGATGCCATAAGTTGTAATGATCACATCGTAATTGCCAAACACCTCCGGCGATTTATAGCGCATGGTACCGGTATGCACCATCAGCCTTAGCTTAGGCGTAAATTTTTTAGCCTCGTTAAGCCAGTTATAAATAAGCGAGGTAGGCATAATAATGAGCGAAGTGCTCTTACTGCCTTCGTTCTCGGTATCTTCTTTATGCTTTTGCAGCAATGCCAGGGTTTGTATGGTTTTACCCAATCCCATATCATCGGCCAAACAACCGCCAAAATGATAGTTCTTTAAAAAATGGAACCAGTTATAGCCCGCCTTTTGGTATGGCCTTAGGTTACCTTTAAAGTTTTGCGGTAGGGCAACTTCTTCCAGCGTTTCAAAATCTGTTAGTTTTTGCAGCTTGCGGGTCATGGTTACATCGGCCAGTTCGCTTTCGGCAAGGTCGTTTACCAGGCCGATATGGTGCCTGCGCAGTTTAATATCATCGCCGCCCTCGCTAAAATGCAGCAGGTTGCCATATTGCGAGAACCATTTTTCAGGGATCACCGCAATCTCGCCAGATGGCAGTGTAAATTCCTTTTTATGGTTGAGGATATGATTCTTCAGTTGTATGAACGGGATGCGGTATGGACCAAAATACACCACGGCATAAATATCAAACCAGTCGTTATTCTCTTTAACTTCCAGATCAATACGCGTTGAGCCAAACACATAACGCTTTTGACCCTCGGGCTGCTCAATCACAAAGCCGAGTTCAGCAAGCACGTCGTGGTGCAGGTTCAGCCATTCAAATACCGAGAATGAGTGATCGGCATCCTCATCGCTAACAGCAACTTCAAGATTTTGAAATAGCGTTGATACCGTTTTTAAACCGAGTTTTTCCAGTTCATATAATTTATTTTTCTCCCAGCCTAACGAGCGTTTTATCCGGTGAAATACAGGCACATCGCCATCCAGGTCCATACGAACCGAAACATGCCTGCCATCGCCATAAGGAAAAATATAGCCCGAATATTTAAAGTTAAGCTGCAGCTGTGATGTGCCACCCTCAATATATATCGGTTTTAAGATCGGCGTAGCCTCGTATTTTTCTGTGTTGATGACAAAACCCTCGGCATATACGCTGTGCTTTTCTATCAGCGGGGCAACAAATTTTTCGAAGTATGATCTCTCAGACGATCGCGGGATGGCTATATATCTTTTATTAAGGAAAGGCAATAGTTTTTTGCCCTCGATCTCCTTATCGAAATAGTACAGGGTATCATCAAGCAGCATCCAGGCCGGGTGGTTACAGATGATCTCCGCGCCCTTGAACATAAACTCGATGCGCATACCCTGGTATTTAATGGTAGGGAAATACCTGATCTCCACATCATCGCGCCTGAAATGAAATAACACCGATGCAGGTTCCTCTGCAATATGCAGCTTGCGCTCGGCAGGGTAGCCCTCCTTACTCATGAGGTAGATCTCTTTGTTCCCCATTAAGCCCAAAGCCTCGGCCATGCGTTTTTCCATTTTAGGCCTTATGGCATCAAACAGCTGCTCGTTAAAGATCTTGGTAAAAAACTCAAATGGGCGGATCGGCTTTTTATAGAACTTCTTGATCAGGTTGCCCTGCTCTATTTCTTCCAGTATTTTAACCAATTTCAGGTCGACCTCATCTAAATATTGGGAAAACTCTTTGGCAGTATTGGAGAATAAGCGTTGGTGGGTGAGCGAAAATTCGCCGTTAGGATTAAGCTGTACAATGTGCGGTTCAATAACAAACGACAGGTATTCATGCTTAGCAATAGCATAAATAATCTGGCATGGTTTTGAACTGTCGACTCGTAGCATCCTGTATAAGTAAAAAATTTATACAAGCTACATCAACAAAAAATTCAAACGTAAACAGAATTTGCAGTAATTAAAAGTGTTTTGTGTTAAATAATTGTAAAGAACCAAATGAACCGGGATTGAGGAGCATTTTTTTAAAGATTGGATGAATTTACCAGTATAAGTTGTAATTCGTATGAGATCAAGTTCATTCGGCAAATTATACCGTATTTACAGCGCCTTAAAAATGTGCTACATCATTTAGGGGTTTCAATTTATAATGTGCAACCCGTTAGCTTAAGGTTTTTAATGCAGGCGCTTTTATACTCCTTAAACTTGCATAGTAAACCCCTGACAGAATTTAGCAGGCAGAACCATTCCCAGTATTCACACCTTAAATAACAACCCACATGAAATTCCAGAAAAAATTAAAGCACTTAACAGGCATGCTGGCAGCAGTTCTGTTAACGGTAATCAGCAGCGCTGCCATGGCACAGGATGCCGTAACTAAAGTAGCCCAAAGCATGACCGATAGTTTAGCCTACCTGCAATTAACACCAACGCAAACATCCAGCGCCCAGGCATTAAATGCAACCGCGGCAACATCGCTGGTGCAAACAGCAAAAAAAGCAAAAACCGATACCAGCTTTAGAGGCAAGGCGCTGGCACAACAGGTAATGGGCATTATGAAAACCCGTAATACAGGGCTGCAAAAATTATTAACGCCAGATCAGACAAAGTTATATCAGGCACATAAAATATCGCAAATGGCCGATGTGCAAACCAAGATAATGACCGCGCAACTAAACCTTACCGACGCGCAGGTGCCCCAGGTTTATGATGTGAACAAAAAAGCAACAGCCGATATGATGCAGGATGTTGGTAAACTAAAGGAAGCCAAAGGCAAGTTGGGAAAATTGAAATCGGCGAAGGCTGTAAAAGGCGACTCGAAGGATAAAGACAAGGAGTTGAAAAAGATCCTGACCCCTGATCAGTACAGCATATATGAAAAACATGAGCAGGAAATGAAAGATGCCATTAAAGCTAAAATGAAAGAAAAAAAAGGATAAGTGTTCTTTTTATTGAATAGGATAACCCTTCAGGCAATGTTGTTTGGAGGGTTTTGTTGTTTTGGAGGTATCAGTTGGTGCAAATTAAAATCTGCAACCAATAGCACCTGTATCAAATGGTATTACGCTATAAAAAGCAATTAATATTGTATTAACGTTTACCATACAATAAATAAACACCTGCTGAAAACGCTCATTTATATGAAGTTATTTTTTAGTCCGAGGCACTTACAGGTTCTACTATTTTTAATGCTGTTTTTGGCGGCCAAATACAATTATGCGCAAACAGCGGCATCAGGCGTTAAGGATTCAGTCGTTGATAATTTTGATATCAAAACCACAAGCTTTTTGTTACCCCAGCCATTCCTGGCAGGAAAATATTTCCAGCAGGTTGGCATACAATATATTGTTGTACCTAAAGACTGGATCACTGAACAGCTTACGGCCCCCATGTTCACTTATGCGGGTAAGTACACGCTGCCTTATGGCTTTAATTTACAGTCGAGCCTGGCTACATTGTTCATTTCATATAGGTTGAATTTCGGGCCATTCTGGAATTACTCGGTAAATAATTTTCACTTTGGAGCAGGGTACCAGGTGGCCTATAACCTGGGTTTTTTGAAACAGTTTGGGTTCAATACTACGCTGAATATATGGGAACAGCAGCCCTCCCTTACGGCCGGTTATAGCTTTAAAAAAATAGCAGTGGTATTGCGTGGCGACATGTACCTCACCAGTTCGCTTAGTGAAACTCAGGCAGGCCATACTATTTCATATCCCTCTTTTTTAAACGGATACAGCATAACGGGGTCTATTGAACAACGCTTGTGGAAGAATAACCTGCTCTCTTTTGGTTTCAAGGCAAACTATCTGAAATATCATATCATCGCCTGGCCCGCTTTCCCGGTAAACCAGTATCGCTATTGGATCCCGGAGTTTGATTTAGGTCTTAGTTTTTAATGCGCATCAATATGAAACATCAACATACATACTGGCTCCTGATTTTGATCATATTTTTTTCGTGCAACAAAAATAAATTAATGTTTCCGCCGGTAAACCCGGCCGACAACCTGGTTAACACACAAGCTATTGACAACGCTGTAATGAAGAACATGGAGGGCATATATTCACTGAGCGATGGCAGCAATAGCCTGGGCACTCAATTTGTGTGCAAGGTATCTAAAACCAAGGTATCCTTTTTCAGCAACCAAAGCGGTATAGTATGTATCCTGAGTTATGGCTTAAATACTTCGGATGGTTCTATTCAATTCGCAGGTTTCTGGCGTTATGCTGAAAATGCTACCCAGGGCACTATTAATTTTTCCATCGCAAAAACAGATGGCGCGGCCGATCTCATCGCGAATGGTGTAGCAAGCAATATCATATTAAAAGGCGTATTCAATTCGCCGCAAAAAGCCATCAGCCTGAAATATGAACGGCCTTTTTCTCAATATGTACTAACGCACGAGTTTATAATTTTAGCGCATGGCACTATCCCCCTTAAAACAAATTCGCCATTTGCAGTTAACTCGGTAAATGGGGTTATACATTCGGAAGATTATGGCTCGAACGGAATTGAAACGGATATACAGCTAACCAAAGATTATGTACCGATCTGCATGCACGATGATTCCTTTGACGACAGGCTTACACTAAAGGGGCCTTTATATGGTGATTTTAGTGATTTTACCTTTGATATTTTAGAACAGTATGCCCGGTTGATTGATGGCGAGAAGATCCCTTCGCTGGCGCAGGAACTGCAGGCGTTTGTAGATTCAACCACTATGAAATATGTTTGGCTGGATGTAAAAGGCGACGAGGATATATTTAAATACCTGGAACCTGTAGTAGGTGCCGCTTATGCTCATGCCAAAGCGGTAAACAGGGATGTAGTAATTTTTGCCGGTCTGCCCTCAGACGATGTGATCACCCAATATAAAAAACAACCAAGTTATGGTGCCCAGTTCCCCTGTTTGTGCGAGTTAAGTCTGCAGGACGCGATTGATAACAATTGCCAGTTTTTTGGGCCAAGATTTACTATGGGCCTGTTATTGGACGATGTAAATAAAGGGCATACACTCGGCATAAGAACAATCAGCTGGACGTTAAGCGATAACACCACCATACTGGATTATTTGCAGAACGGGAAGTTTGATGGTTTTATATCCGACAATACCCCGTACGTGGTATATGATTATTATGCACTTCATTAAGGTTTTATAATCAATAAGGTTAATATGTATTTAAAACGAATTATCATTATTGGAATTTTGATCAATGCCTGTTTAATGCATGCCATTGCGCAAACAACCAAACCCACTAAACCAAAGAAGAGCAAATTTGCTGTTTACGCGGGGTTTGGGCCTAATTATTATTTCAACAATCTTCAGCTAGGGAAGCAATATGTTAATGATTTTAACTACTCTTTTGCAGGCAGGGTAATGTGGGAGCCTGAGCATTTATTAAGTATCGGTATAGAGAGTGGTTATTACCGGTTATACACATTCAACACCCCGCAACCAGCGCAGGTTCATATCTCGAATTCCGCTATTCCACTACAGATCATACTATCCATGAAGGTTTCACCAGCCTTCTATGTTAATTTTTCAATGGGGCAGTCGGTATTGCTCAATCATATCCATACCGAGAACCAGGGAGATCTTAACTCGTCCGGCTTTTCAGTAGCCGATTTTTCTGGTGCCATCGGTTACCGGCATAAACTCAATAACAGGTTTTCTATTGGTGCCGAAACTAAGTATTATTACTCCAGTGGCTTTGTCGACAGGAATGTTGCTTTGCTGTTTGTAGGCGGGTATCATTTTTGACAGGTATTCGGAAGATTAAAGAAAGGTTCATGCTGCACTCGAAGCATGTGGGTAATGGCATTTACGCTTACCCTTCGAGTACCTCAGGGTGACCTCACGCTCCATATCGGTAATAAATAATCTTCTAAACATTTCACGGACGACTTGTTACACTAAACTTCAACACATCATCAAAACCGGAGAAATCAGGTTTTAGTTCTCGGGAGGTCACCTGCAACGAATCACGATTGCGCTTTACTTCAAGATAATGGAACATCGGTTTATAATCGCGCGAAAGATCATGCGTTAGTTCTTTGTTTTTATATAAGGGTTGATGCGGGCCTCCTCCACCACCTATCACTAAAAAATATTTACCCTGCACATTAAACCGCTCGAAATTATGCGAATGGCCCGAAAGAAACAACACGCATTTTTTTGAACTGATAAAGGCCTGGACAAACCTTTGCTGCACCGGTAACGACGGGCCAACAACCGTACTGTTGGAATAAGGCGAGTGGTGACAGCCTACTATTATAAATTTAACAGCCGGGTCGTTGTCCAGTTGTTTGAGGGTGTTTTTATACCAGTTATCCTGTTTCACAATTTCAGTATCCTTCATCTGGCTGAAATTTGAATTTAACAGTACTATCGCTACAGAATCAACAACTTCGCTATACCCTGTAGCACTATGCATCGGGAACCTTGTCTGGAATTTTCGCTTACCCTCATCGGCATTGAACATCAACTCATGATTACCAAGCGCCGCATAAACGGGGATGCTGTCATCGGCACACCATTTAAGGTAGGTGTCCATGTTTTTCCATTTGGCATCGCTGTAACCTAATGATACCACATCGCCCAGTATAAATAAAGCGGCGGGACGAACGGTAACGATGTCCTTAAAGATCATTTCCGTAGCCTTTTCATTATGATCTGTTTTGCGGATGATCGTTTCAATTAACAGGGGAGCCTGCGTATCACTGGCAAACGCGATGATGGGATTTTTTTGCTGCGCGATTGCTAAAGCTGGGCGAGATACAATGAATACCCAGAAAATAAAACTGAAGATATTAATCTTTCTCATCGTTTTATATAACATCCTCAAGCTGTAGAAATATTCTTAAAGTTACAATATGTTATTGGTAGAGAAGTAAATGTATTTGTGAAAATGGGAATTATATCTGACAGCCCGGTGTTGTACAGTGAAAAGGTATATAACAAAAAAAGCCTCACAATTGTGAAGCTTTTTAGCGGAATGGACGGACTTGAACCTATCCCTTATATCTTGAAAATCAATATTTTTACTTCCTAAAAACCTGCTGCTCACCAAATGCTCGCCTATTTTTTGCAACTGATTGAATGCAAATTGGTTATTTCAAAGTTATGAAAAAGTATCTTTTGATGCAATTTTGTTCGTCGGATTTTAAAAGCGACTAACTAAAATACTGTCTAAAGACTAATAATACTCTTCTCTGATTTTAATCAGAAGTTCTTCGGTTTTATTAACATCTGGTTTATCAGGCAAATTGCTTGTTGAGTAGACGACCTTTATCTGCTCCATTTTTTCTTCAACCATTTTCATCAGTTCATCAAATTCAAACTCCCCATTACGGATCTTTAATAGAAAATCACGATCCTCGCGTTTGACAATTACCTGCTGATATAAAGCGATCTCTTCGGCCATACTCAAAAGCCGAAAAGTATGCATCATATTCTTGGCATCATAACTTTTGCCATGCGACAATGTACTTTGATAACGGTGTTCATTTCGCTTTTCTTCCCATTGTAAATACTCTTTGTATTCCCGGCAATAAATGGAATAACTATCCTTATTGAAGTTCATTACGGCTATATTTTCTACACCTTTAGGAACAGAACTTAACTGCACATCATCGGCGTCAGAGCCTGATATAACTCCCTTGAATAGTCCCTCCGTTAATTGCTTTTTATGGTATAACAAATACACATTCCTGAAATGATCTATATTTACTAAGCCACATTCTTCCTGACTGACGCCATATTCCTTCAGCCATTCTTTTAGCGGGATACTGCCATTGTTATAAATCACAAAACAGAAATCCAACACCGACTTACGTTCAGCATCCAATGGCTTATTGATCTTTTTGTTTAAGCCACGAGCTTTTTTGATTTGTGTTTGCGCATAACCGGCAAAAGTATCCAGGCAAAGTTTTGACAGGAAATCTTTTGGTTTGATCAAATCCATTAAAGAATGGCGAAACAAAACATATTCTTTGGGCGTGCTTAACAGCTCTAATATATTGGGATTGTTCTTTGTCAATAATTCAAGGAAGCGACTTATCTCAAAATAAACCTCATCGTTGGTTGCGTTCGCTATTTGATCTTGTTGTTCAAAACCATATAGCTGCTTTTGAGGCATAATGAATATTCCTTTCTTATCCACATCAGAGCCGGCAACATTCAGGTTATAAGCTGTGCTGCCGCTTATACAATCCAGCAGGATCAATTCTTTTTGCTGTTTTAGTTGCTCGTAAGTCATGGCTGGATAAACGTTCTAAAGATATCATTCAATTCGTCTGGGTACTTCTTCTCGGATGGAAGCACAGGTATACGCTCTTTGCAGCAATCAAGTGTATCACTTAGCCATCGGTTAAGTACCGGGACAAGTGCTATGAAAGCCTTTTCATCGGCTGTCTTTTTCCTTTCCAGCAGTTCATCGATAGCGTTTTGAACTTCATAGTCAGTTATAACAACCCGCAGTTTATCAAATTCCATAGGTGGGACAGTTTGCTTCATAACGATCCACAAGCAAGCCAATGCCGGGCGAAGCGCGTAAAAGTAGCGCTTCAACTTTACCTGTTCGGTTTGCAGATCGTCCCGAAGTGTATTATGTGCCATCGACAAGTAATGGTTAGCGCCGGAGCGTAGCGAAAAGTATTGCGACATCAGCTTACGCAGATCATCAGCAAAAGCAGAATCTTCCTGATATATTATTGGCGATTGCAGCCATTCGTACAATGTGCTATTTGATTTCAGGAATAGCTTCAATGCTTTTTTGATGTCCCAACCACCTATATCCAGTACCTCGTTAACAGGCAATCCCACATTATCGGGTAGGTCTGTTATACCCAGGTAATTGTTTACTGGCCTCGCGTATATAAAGCGTACATCAAAATCACTATCGGGCGAAGCAAAGCCCCATGCCCGGCTACCTGATTCGCAGGCGTACAGTATTTTTATATTTTCCAGTTGCTCCAGTTCGAGCAGTTTTTGGAGGATAGTTTCAGTCATGATTAATAATATAAGGTTACAAAATATAAATGAAAGAGCAACAAGCGGCAGGTTGCTTTCAGGATTCGAACCTGTACCGCTTTCGCGGCATTCAACCGGACGAAGTATCACCCGCCTACGACATCTTTCATTATTTTTTAAGAAAAGGGCAAAAAGCAACTGATGCGTTTTTACTGAGTTACTATGCGAAATAAATCGCTGGGCGGATTTGAACTACCGGCCTTCCCTTCCGGGACGCTCTAACCGAAGTATCACCAGTTTACGGCACCTTAATATTTTAGTTAAAAAAAGGGTAAAAAGCAACAAGTGAAATGCACCTTGCGGTGCTCCTGCTCTAACCAAACTGAGCTACAACGGCGTTCGCAAAGCGAGACGCTGAAGGCCGGACTTGAACCGGCGACCTGGACGTTAAATGCGAAGTAACACTCATTTACGACACCTTTTTTATTTTCAATTTCTTTAAAAAGAAGGGTAAAAAACAATAAGTCATTCATCCCGCCCGTAGCATATAGCCCGGCAACGGTTCCCTGGTCGAAGTAAGACTTATTTACGACACCTTCTTTTATGTTTTATAAGGAGCAACAGGCGAACGCGGGACGGGGGACCGCCTTAAGTCATGATTTTTAAGTGTTAGTTTTATTTATTGTTCTTAAAATCAAATAGTTGTGAAATGAAACTTTTTTAGCATTTGGATCAGGTTTGGATCATGGATTAAGGAGAATTATTTTTTTATGAAAGGGTATGGGGTTAAGCTGGAAGCTTATGACATTTTAGGTCGAAGTTTTCAACTTCGACCAGTTGGGAGACCTGTATAGATTATGAAACTTTTGTTTTGTCCGTCCTGTAAGGGTGTAAACAACTAAGGGACGGAATAATTAAGATAACAACTGAACAGTTGGAGGGTTATGTTCATTGCAAATATGAAGAATAATCTTTATAAATAATTGTAAGCTACTGAAAATGAGGCCGAAAGTTTGATTTATCAGAGCACCATTGCGAGGTACGGAGACAACCGACCGGAGGGAGTTTGGTGAAGTTTGTTCGCTAAGCGTTAACAGGTAAGGGGACGGACAAGAATAACCACAAGCGGGACGCTTGCGGGAGCGTTGGGAAGATTCATCTTTAATATCTAGACTTCAATAGTGAATACCCTAGGATCTGTATATTTAAGATTCTTCATAAGATTTATAAACAAATCATCCTTTCTTTAAAATGGCAAGAAGCAGTGTAGCTTCTGCTGTTTTATGAGCAATGTTTAATGCGCCACAAATATAAGATATACAAATGCTAAATTGCTTGTAAATGATGAATTAGAAATAGGTTTGATTGTGGTGGAAAACCCAGGCAACCATCCCGGCATCATGCATTTAATGGCGTCCGCATCACATCCAAAATATTTTCCTAATGGAATAATAGAAAGTGTTGTAGGAACTGGTCATTCGCTCGAAGATCAGGCGAACACTGCTTTAGACAATTATATCAATTCAACCTTCGTAACAATAATGGATAGTTTTTCGGATAGTCACAATCCAGATCTCGATTTCATGACAATAGTCAATGACAAAGAGGTTTTATGGCATCCGAAATTAGGAACATTAACCGTTCAGGGACAGTGGATCAAATACCCAGAAGGCGAACCATTTTTTGACTTATTAAAAGACAAGATACATAACCAACTAACCACTAATAAAATAAACTGGCTAAAGATTTATATTTCTAAAAGAGCCGAAGGCGAAATCATTGGGGAATGCCTTTTTAATAATATACCCTGGGAAGTCGCCTCAAACGAGATTTTCAATTATGCAAAAACTTGGAAAATGACCGATGAATTCCATGGCCTGAAACAATTTATTATGTTCAGACGATGTGATGGTTACGACGAAGTAAATGGCTAACCCATTCATTACAATACCTCACAAATTAACCCTGCTAAACTTCTCACTTCCACAAATTCATCGGTAATATACTGCGTATTTACGTGTGAGTCTGTACAGATCAGTTTTTTAATTAATCCACTGTTTTTTAATTTGCTGATGCCATCGTTTACAAACAAACCGTGGGTGGTGATTACATAAATATCGCAGGCACCTGCACTTTTATAAGTTTTGGCTGCGTTGATGATGCTGCCACCCGAACGGATCATATCATCATAAATAATAACTGTTTTGCCGTCTACATCAGCATTAATGGCGCTTACTTCGGTATGGTCGCCTTTTAGGCGTCGCTTCAGAATAAAGGCAGCGTTTACACCCAAGTCATTGGCTAATGATTCAACCCATTTAGCCCGACCTGCATCGGTGCTGGCCATTACAAAATTATCGCCGCCGTATTCAAGGGCTGCTTTTATTACAATACCCTTGCAGTATACATGTACTGGGTACAAATCATGCTCAAAATAATACTGGATACCTTCAGAATGCAGATCAAACAATAAAACCTTATTGCCCCGGTTTGATTTAGGAATGCTTGATAGCAGCCTTGCCCTTGTCTTGGCGGTTACAATTTCACCCGGCAGCACGGCACGCTCCATGGTTGAGTAGCCAAAATAAGGGATAACCAGTGTTAATGAATTTGCGCCATAACTAACCAGGGATGAGGCCAGATCGTATAATTCTAAAGTCGCCTGGTCGGTAACCGTACCGCCAATCAGTACCACGTTCCTGTTTTCTATTTGAGAGATAATGCGCTGATAACGTTCCCCATCGGTAAAATGATCTACTTCCAGTTCGCCTTTTTCAAAATCGCCGCAGGCTAATAGTTTTGCAGCAAGGTATTCATAGTCTTTTATGGCTAATAATAATTTCTTCATTTTATCTGGTTGATTGAGTTGTAATAAGTTTTGATATTTCGGAAACAGCATGTTCAAATCTTTTTTGCCAGTTGCCGGTTATTTCTACAAATTTAATTTGATGTTGCGCTAAAACCTCCCGGTGCGATTGGTCGAGTAAGTCCCTTTCAGTTTTATTTAAACGTGTGCCGTCCTGGTAATAAGGTACATCATTATTTAGGTAAAGATATAAGTTGGCTTTGTTGGCATCTATAATGTATTCACTAACCGGCATTTCAAGGCCGAAAGCAAATTTTGCGTATGATTTGGTGATGTGGATGTCGGTGTCGACAATCACCAAAGGGCTATCTCTTAACACGGTCTCATTTATTTTTTTAGCATGTTCATTTGCAACAAATAACAAATCATCAAATGAAAAATCGGTTGAATCCGGAATTAAATCTCTGCCGATTTCAGCTACCATACTGCAATTATAATAGTTCGCAAGTTGTTCGGTTAGGGTAGTTTTCCCGGTAGATTCGGTCCCAAGGATGACAACCTTAACCGCGAAATAAGGTCTAACAGCGGCAGGTAAATGGTGCCAGTTAGAGAATAGGTTAGTCCTGATTGCAGTGGCGGAAACGGGATGAATATCTTTCTCTAAATTGAAAGGAATATGTTTTATGCCCATAAACCCGGCAACAAGATCGCCGTACGGTTCTGATGTGATAAGCAAATTATAGTCGGGATAAAGCTTTTTAAATTCTGCCGACCAAATTTCTGAGACGCTTAAAGATGTTTGAGAAGTATTGGGTAAAAGCCGGTTATCATACCGGAGTATTTTCACCTCCATGTTGCTGGTGTTTTCAAAGGCAGCTTCAATCCAGTGCTTTCTTACCTCGCCGGGAATATGCTCCTGTTTGTCACAGCAAACCAATACCGATAAGAAATCACATTGAGTTAGTGCAAAACTGATCATGGCTTCGTGCCCATTGTGAAAAGGCAAAAACTTTCCAAATACAAATGCCTTAATCATTATCCAATTGTTTTTTCCAGTGATACAAGCCGTATGATGCTAATCCGAAAAAGATCAAATACTCAAGCGACAGGAAGTAAACACCTTTTTTGAAGTACAGTATAATGCAAACAGCATCTACCAGGATCCATAAACACCAGTTTTCGATCTTCTTTTTGGCGAGCAAAACCGTAGCGACAATGCTCAAAACCATCACCAAAGAATCGGTAAAAGGGTAAGCTGCTGCCACCTTGAAATAATGAGGCAGGTACAGGTGGATATTTTTTATGAGCAGGCCGCTTAACAACCATCCCGCTATAATAATTATAGTAATTAGCCAGCGTACTTTTGTGCTGATAACGGCAATCTCGTTTTCAACTGTCGACGTATTCCAGTTGTACCAGCCATAAATGGTAACGATAAAAAAATACACTTGTAAAAACATATCGGCATAAAGGTGTACCTGGAAGAATAAAATAAAAAGAAAAACTTCGTTTACTATGCCTGTACTCCAGGTTAAAATATTAGCCTTTGAGGCATAATAAACAGATATCAGCCCAAACACCGTCCCAATTAATTCAACATAACTGATAGGGTAACCTATAATAGAAAAAACAGTATTTTCAATATCAAAAAAGTGCATCAAAACGTATATTTTACCGAAGTATAAAAATTAGCAGGTGATTGAACGAAGTATTTTTTTGTACCATCGGTATCTACATAGCCATTGTTAAAGTATTTGGTGTTGGTAATATTCTCGCATCGTTGTGATTTCTTTTTTACTGCTCTGCAACTAATAACGCCTAAACCTTTACCCTAATGAAAAAATTATGCATTGCCTTCAAAACACACCAAATAAAGACACATTATATGTACCCTATCAGTGCCCGTTCCTGTTTGTTTTCGATATAACATATTGAATATTATAGATTTAAATGGCCTGATCATCATCCCGCCATCCCGACTAAAATCAGAGTTCATACATCAACGGTATACGGGCTCTGATTTTAAGATCTATGAGCCTTTTAAGCCATGCTTCTAAATTCAACAGGTGTTTTCCCGGTTTTTTGTTTGAAGAGTTTATTAAAGTATTGCGGGTATTCAAACCCCAGTGCGTAGGCTATTTCACCAACCGATTTGTTTGTGTTTAACAGGATGTTCTTGGCTTCCTCAATCAAATAAAAATGAATGTGGTCCTGAGCATTTTTGCCAGTTTCTTTTTTGAGGAGATCGCTCAAATAGCCGGGCGATACGTGTACCTGTTCTGCTACGTATTTTACTGTCGGCAGGCCTAATGCAGCTATGTTATTTTGCTGAAAGTATTCACTCAAAATTTTCTCAACCTGAACTACTACTGCGTTATTGGAGTTTTTACGGGTAATAAACTGCCTCCCGTAAAACCGTGAGCAATAATTTAGCAGTAATTCTATTTGGGATACAATGATAGCCTGGCTATGTATATCGGTATTTTCTTTTAATTCAGCACTGATCTTTAACACAGTATCAAATAAAACCTGGTCTTCTTTTTCTGATAAATGCAGCGCTTCCGACATTTCGTAGGTAAAAAAGCTGTAATTCTTCATCTTATCGTACAAAGAAGTTGCCCTGATCAGATCCGGGTGAAAAAACAGTCCCCAACCCTTTATCGTTTCCGATGGATCAATATCATTCTCCATTTCGAGTACCTGGTTAGGTGCCATGCAGATGAGGCTCCCGCCCTGAAAATCAACAATTTTCCGGCCGTATTTTATGTTGTTCCCGGTATAGTTTTTACATATCAAGGCATAGAAATCGGATGAGAGTTTCGTTTCGCCTGTTATATTTTCATTCACCTTGCTAAAATCAATAACGGCAACTAAAGGGTGTTGCAGGGACTGGTTCAGCTGGAAAAATTTAAACAGATCGGAAATGGTTTGCAGATGGATGAACATGCTCATGTTTTATCGGTCATTAATGTAAATATGCCCCTTTTTTGCAAACAATGAAAGCCATTGCCTGGGGAAATGGCTTTCATTGCTACAGATTAAAGCCCGAACTGGGTTTTCATCCCCTGTATAAATGAGGAATCATCCGTTTGCTGGCGGTTTGCAATAATTACTTTTGCATCTTCTCCGGCAGTATATCGTAGCTGATCGGTGCCGTCGGTAGCGGCTCCATAAATAACATCGGCAACTACACTGGCTGGTGAAGCATTTTCAAACAGAGCAGGCAAGGCCGACATGATCTTAGTAACCATAGGCTGGTATTCGGCAAGGGTTTCATCATTACGGAAATCGAACGAACGGCCCGCGAAATCGGTAGCGATGGCACCCGGTTCAACAATTTTTACTTTGCCGCCAAACTGTCCAACCTCGTAGTTTAATGATTCGGAGATGCCCTCAACCGCAAATTTGGTCCCGTGGTATAAAGTGCCCAAAGGGAAGGTCATTTTACCACCAATGGAAGAGATATTAATAATGATGCCGCTTTTGTTAGCGCGAAAATGAGGCAGCAGCGACTGGGTAACGTCCAAAAGCCCGATCACATTTGTGTTAAACTGGCGGATGATGTTTTCTCTCGAAAATGATTCCAGCGTACCATATGCACCATAACCTGCATTGTTTACCAATACATCGATCTTACCAAATTTGCGGATGCCTTCATTTACCGCATTTTCAATAGAGCCTAAGTCCAGTACATCGAGTTTGGTTACCAAAACATTATCTAATCCGGTTAGTTCTTTTTCGTTTTGCGGGTTGCGCATAGTGGCTATTACGTTCCAGCCTTTTTGCTGAAATAATTTGGCAGTTGCCGCTCCAATGCCACTGCTTGCTCCTGTTATTAAAATGGTCTTATTCATCTTTTTCTGATTTTAAAATTATGATGTAAAGGTGAGAAGAGAATAAAAGGTGCAGATAACACTAATTCAGGAAAGTTGTATGCTTTTTACGGATTCTGATTGAATGCTGCTTTATCTATGGCTAGTTTTCGTCATCGCTTACAAAATGGGTATCAGCCCCTTCGTTAAAAATTACATATACGCGTTTCCAGGGTTCATCATTAATTAACCGCCACGTATGCCCTGTTCCGGTAACATCGGTAGCCAAAAGGATATCGCCGGGATAGATGGTGAAAGTTTCGCCTGTTTTGGTCGTAAATTCAAGGATGCCCGAAAGCGTAATTACGTACTGGTTTACCGGAGCGGTATGCCAGTCGAGCGAGGAATGTGCCGGGGTTTCCTTAAAAAGCGTGTGATCGGCACCAACAAGGGCACCATCTGTAATACTTCCCTGTTTTACGTGTGAGTTACCGTCCTTGCCGGTATAAATATGATAGGCTCTGATCATTAGGCGATGTCTTTAATATTTAATACCGCGGCTGTTTCGGCTCTTAATTGCAGGCAAAGGGCAGGGTCATCAATAAGCGATTTACCATATGATGGGATCATTTCCTTTAATTTTCCGGTCCATTCGCCATCATTTACGTTTACCTTATCGGGGAAACATTTTTTAAGTACCTCAACCATTATCCAAACTGCTGTTGAGCACCCGGAGATGCGCCAAGCATAGCAATAATACTCCTATCGGCTGCGCCAACCAACTCCGTACCGAATTGCAGGATGCCACCGTGTTCCGCGTCTTTTTTAATGATCTGCACACGTTGCCCGGCTACTTCTATATGCCAGTCGTCTTCATTTACATTTGGGAAAAAGTCCCGTAGGGCCGCAAACTTAGCTTCTTTCGATTCCATAACCTGGCCTATCAGGTATTCGGTAAGCGCCATATTATCGCGCCCCACGGCCAGCAGGGGTAATATGTTATGCGGATCGATAGAACCAAACAGATCGAGATATGAACCATGTTTCAAAAACTTGGTCGAGAAGCCGGCATATGGCCCAAAAAGTAACGCGGTTTTACCATCAATATGGCGCTGATCGAGGTGCGGTACCGACATTGGCGGCGAACCTACCGATGCCTTGCCATAAACCTTGGCATGGTGTCGGTTGGCCAGTTCCTCATCATCGCAACGCAGCCAAACACCACTCACCGGGAAACCTGCATAACCATGCGCTTCCGGAATGCCCGATTTTTGCAGCAGGGCCAAAGAACCGCCACCAGCGCCGATAAAAACAAATTTGGCGTTAATGTGGTGATGGCTTCCGCTTGTTTCGTTCCTTATCTTTAAGTTCCAGTTTTCTCCTTCGCGGTGCAGGTCCTGCACACGATGATGGTAATGGATAGTTACACCATTCATATTGGTCAGTTCATCCAATAAAACGCGTGTGAGCGCCCCGTAGTCCACATCGGTACCAGTTTGCATCCGGGTGGCAGCTACCTGTTCATGCGGGTCGCGGCCCTCCATTATTAGGGGTACCCATTCTTTGATCACCTCATGGTCATCGGTAAATTCCATGGTATGGTAAAGCGGGTTGCCGGTAAGCGCCTCGAAGCGTTTTTTTAAATAAGCTACATTTTCGGCGCCGTGTACAAAGCTGAGGTGCGGCACCGCGTTAATAAATGATTGCGGATCCTTTATCGCTCCCTTTTTTACCAGGTAGGCCCAAAATTGGCGCGACAGGTCGAACTCGGTGTTTACCTCAAGCGCTTTTGAAATATCAATACTGCCATCCTTTTTCTCAGGGGTATAATTTAATTCGCAAAGCGCAGCATGCCCGGTGCCTGCATTGTTCCAGGCATTGGAACTTTCCTGCGCAGGGCTATCCAGCAATTCGTAAATTTCTATGGTGATGGCGGGATCAAGTTCTTTTAACAGTACAGCAAGTGTAGCGCTCATGATACCGGCGCCTATCAGCACAGCATCGGCATGGTTAGGGGTAGAATGGGATTTTATCACGTTACAAGGTTTTATTTTGACCAGCTTAATTTCAACAATAATTTTAATTTTTCGGGCATTAATTGTTATGGTAACCGATTTTTAACACCTGTTTAATAATGAGGGAGGAAAGGCGACTTATTATTGATAGCATACCGCCACCGAGGCAACAACGATGGATTGAACTGATATTGAAATTGTATACTAAGTTTATTACTTTAGCAATACCTAATAAATTATAATGGAACCTAAACAACCTGCCGGTACAGGAATGCCTGTATTTTATGTAAAATACAAAAAGATATTAACCTTCTTATGTGTATTTCTGCTAATGATCGGCCTTCCGTCAAAGATTTATAATATTACACCTTACGATCAAGCGCATAAATATGAATTTATTGGTTCCTTACTTGATACAATATTTATGTTTCTAATTGTACCCTTATGGCTGCTTATTAATGTTCGTAAAGCAAACAAAGCCTATAAAAATGAGAATGAGTGGAAAAAGGTTTAGTATATAAATTTATAAGGGTTTAGTTGCAAACCACATATGAAAAACTGGATTATAGGCTTGGCCAGAACCATTTGTATCTTACTTTTTTGCGACACGCTAGTATTATTGTTCATAATTATAACAGGAAATGTATTTCAGCATTGGAATGTGCCGGTTGCATTAATAATACTTTTGGTAGCTATCGCTTCGCTTGTGTTTATTATCCTGCTATTTAGAAGATGGCGAACCTCATCTGATATATGGACCAAAATCTTCAAAGGTTTTATGGTATTATTTTTAATTTTGCTCTCATTTTTAGTGCTCTTTTTTATGGGATCAGGGCATAATATACCTTTAACAACAATTATTGAAGGCGGAGTTTTCTTTTTAATGATTTTCGTTTTTGTTTCTATGCTCATAATGCCATAAATAAATTCGATATGTGATATTAAGCCCTTCACTATCGTGAAGAGTAAAGTATGGCGTAACTATCATCCTGTCTCAAACACCCCCTCACGATGTCTTAAATGACAGTTTGATTTCCCTTATTTCCTGCTGAACTTTATGTAAAATTTAAAAACAGGCATCATGGACATCATAGGCAATAAATTTGAAGTAGACTTCGGCATGGCGAAAGCTATTCTGCACATCGAAAGCAAAATAGCTTTAACATTTACCATTACAGAAAAAGGAGGAAATAAGGATGATACTAAAGAAACAGTTGCTACTGAGATGACCGAACTGAGGCCGCAATTGTTTATGGTAACCTGGAAAGAGCAAAATGGCAACACCGTTACCCAGGTGCAGGATTATGAAAACGGTGTTATCTATTCAAACTGGACGTCCCCTGCCGGTGAGTTTACCCATGCTAAAGGAACGCTTAAGCCTGTTTAATAATTATACTAAGTTTGATGGGATAGTAAGAACAGGGAGCAGAACCCTGTTACATTCTCAACCTTAATGATACTGATCTGCCCAGGGCCTGTACCAGTTCTGAGTCCAGTTCGGGCTGGCCTTCTTTTTGTTTCCAAACCAGTTTCATATCCCTTACCAGTTCTACTTTTTCGCCGTTAAGGAGCAGCAATATTTCGGTAGTGTTTTGGTTAATTGATTTACTGTCTACAATTTGGTAAACGTAATCATTGTCCTTAAATGTTATTCGTAATGGTAATCCCATGCGCTAAATCCTCCGTTGTAAAGATATAATTTCAACGCTTAAGCGCACATTTTTATATGGCTAAAAAGGCAATCAGGCTGCTAAAATGCTTTAACAGCCTGATACAAAGCCGGATATTTTTATTGTGGCACGCGGGCCATTGCTAAGTATTATAGCTAAAACTTATACGTGAGCCCCACGCCAAAAATTTCCTTCACCTGTAAAAGTGAGTAATATTCAGTTACACCATTGCTTAAAACCGGGATTTTGGCCTCCGGGTCCGAAATTAATTCGACACCTACATTTACAGTTACCAGCTTATTTACTTTCATGAAAATATTACCGGCATAATCCATGTAAACGTTCTGCGGTTTATCCAGGTAATTGGAGTATAGTTTCAGGATGTTCTCGAAAGTGATGTTCTGGGCCAGATTAAATTTATAGTAGGCATCTACAGAAGCACCAAATTCAAAAAGACTTTTACTGCCCGGCGTTACGCCATATGAACCGATGTTTGACAGTGAATCGTTTGAAACAAAGGTAAGACGTATGGCAGCAGGCGAAAAGTTGATCCTGAAGTTATCAGACCTTTTATACGCAAAACCCGGACCGAATGTAAGGTATGCAGGCGCAAACGGTGCCGATATTAAGGTGCGGTGATTAGCATCATCATAAGTATAACCATTGCTAAACTGGGTTTGGAAATTGGCATAAAAAGTATACAGCCAATATTTGGCGGCCTGGTATCCCAGTAAGCTGTTCAGGATTGCGCGGTCGTCGTTTTTGCGCCAGCCGAGGCCGTTTTGCTTGCTTAAACCGTAACCGAGGATCACTTTATTATCCCAGTTCCATTTATCTCTTTTGTAATTGAAATCGTAGTCGAGTACAATATTTGCTGCCAGGGAATTTTGCCCGCCTGCGGCCCAGTTTGAGAACGAACTTTGGTTAATGAGCAGGGTATTTTGCCCGTGGATGGTCCAAACGTGCGTGGTATCTGGGGGTGCTGCCTGGGTAGTGGTTTGGGCATAACCGGCCACGCTTAAGCATCCGAAAAATGCCATGATTAAGGTCTTTTTCATATTAATGTTTTAAGAGGTGATACCCTAAATTACAATTAATATGTTTTGAAATCGCCAATAAGCGATATTTCATCAAAAATTAACATATATGTAAACCTGTTTCACAGTTCTGCAAAAAGAATCAAGGGTGTATAAAGTCCCGACCTGAAATTCTCAAAACGATACAATGCCAGTATACAGCCTTTCATTTTGATAAGCATGTCACTTTCAAAAATAAAAGGAATAACATGTTTTAATAGTTAAAAATTAAGTTTAAACGTTGTATTGTATAAGAATGGTAATTTTTCGGCTTTTACAACTATTTGGCATGGCTTTAGCTAAATGGCTATGAACAATATTAACATTTTAAGTGATGACAACATTATACACAGTGCTTGAAGTACTCGCACTATTAGCCGTTATTATAATACCGTTGGGCGGCCCTCAAAAAAAACCAGCCAAAACACCACATCAAATAAGCAACATATTAGTGAATGAAGAAGGTTACCTGGAATACGCGGTTGATCATGATACAGATCAGCATCACCCGGT